>Ga0116181_1000397_pt1 | contig 39544 bp, 35 predicted proteins | sample AD_UKC075_MetaG_FD_89752 | JGI IMG/M metagenome (GOLD analysis project Ga0116181, IMG submission 89752) | Active sludge microbial communities of municipal wastewater-treating anaerobic digesters from USA - AD_UKC075_MetaG | ecosystem: Engineered > Bioreactor > Anaerobic > Digestate | place: USA... | reverse complement strand
CCAGGAGCACACAGGAGAGGGAGTGCCTTACGGCGATGAAATTATCATCTTGAGTATGGCGGTAGCTTCCTGGGGCAAACCCTGTTTAGACAGTGAATTGCCTGATGCCATGCTGGTCGATTATGTCCGGGTCTATCAAAAGGCATCCCATGCGGCCAGGCTGCAGTCGGGGGGACAACGCCAGCAGGGAACCCCCAGCGGTCAGGATGCTACAACCATGGTCGTGAATGATAGCCATCCCTGTATCATTTATGCGGGCTCCTGGATGCCCTATAATAATCCGCTGACTTACCGGGGTGATTTCCATTATTCCAAAACCCTATTGGACACCTATATCATTCCGTTTGTTGGAAAGCGGCTAAGGGCCTATGGGTTGAAAGACCGATGGTGTGGTATGGTAGCCGTGTTTGTAGATAATAAACTATTAAAGACGGTCGATTGCTATAGTCCTAAACCGGCCGCGTACCAATTATTGTACGATACCGGAAACTTGCCCTATGGGGAACACACCGTTATGCTGGTGAACCTCCGGCAGAAAAACCCAGAAGCCCTGGGCTATTACCACTACGCCGATGAATTCAGGATCTACAGATGAGGAAGCGGTTTATCCCTTAAATCATAAATCAAAACAAAACAGGCTGTACCTAAACCACAAGATGTTTAGGTACAGCCTTTCATCATGTTTACGTATTTTTTTGGGATTAATTGCGCGAATAGAGCATATCTTATTAAAAAAGCCATTGCTGGAAAAAAAGAAAATGTTTAAAACAATGCACGATTGTTAATACTACAAAGAGCGGTGTTGCCATAAATATCCTTTCATTCGTGGTCAACAGGTCCAACTACCTAACGCCGGTAACGTCAGGTTTTTGCGGCTTTTTTGTTGGTATCTTTTAAGCTCAAAACAAAAAAAGAGGAAAAAAAGAAATAATAGCGAATAACTTACGTTATTGGAGGTGCTACTGGTGAAAATACTAAAGTCCATTGGGAAGGTACTATTGATTTTTAGTACTGTTTTTCTTTTGGCGACGGTCTTTTTAGTGCCGAAAACCGCGGTGGAAAACTGCGCGAACCTGGAAGTGAAAAAAGTATATGATTTAACAGTGGACGGTCAAACCTACCAGCTGTTTACAGCAAAGACGCTCACCAAGGATATCTTAACGGAAAAACAAATTGTGTTGGGTCCCGAGGACAAGGTGTTTCCTGCCTTAGATGAAGTTGTTGAGGATGAAATCAGAATCGTCCGGGTTACCAGGCAAACAGTGGAAGAGGAAAAAAGTATCCCTTATGAACAGGAAAGAAGGGAATCAGCCGATCTTTTCCAAGGGGAAACAAGGGTAATTCAAAAAGGACAGCCCGGGAAAGTAAAAAAGATCTACGAAGTAGTCTTGGAAGATGGTCAGGAGAAAGTGCGTAATCTGGTTAAAAACGTCATTGTCAAGGAACCGGTGAAACAAATTGTGGCCTATGGCACCCTGCAAACCGTATCCAGGGATGGGAGCACGCTTAATTTTAAGAAGGCTTTAACAATGACCGCAACCGCGTATACTCATACCGGCAACCGGACGGCTACCGGAACCTGGCCCAGCGTGGGGACGGTCGCCGTTGATCCGAAGGTAATCCCCTTGCACAGCCGGTTATATGTTGATGGATATGGTTACGCCACGGCGAAGGATGTGGGTAGCAGTATCAAAGGAAACAAAATCGATCTTTTCTTTGAAACAAAAGCCGAGGCTTTAAAGTGGGGCCGGCGCCAGGTGCAAGTGTATCTTTTGGAGTAAAGGGTTAAGGAAATTATTCCGGCGTGGTTTTCCTGTTACGGAAACCCTGGCGGAGTAAGGGATGTTCGATTGTCAGGGCATCGAAAATATGATAGAATCAGAAGAGAAACTAAAGACACAGGACTTCCTGTGTCTTTTTCAAGAAAAAATTCAAGAACAGAGGAGCAATAATGAAGATAGGAGGAATGTTTTGTGGCCGGTCACTCGAAATGGGCTAATATAAAGCACAAGAAAGGGAAGCAAGATGCTCTGAAAGGGCAGCTTTTTACGAAGCTGGGGCGCGAGTTGATGGTCGCCGTAAAGATGGGCGGAGGCTCTAATCCGGAAGCCAATTTTCGCTTAAAGATCGCGATTCAAAAAGCGAAAGCCGCCAATATGCCCAATGATAATATTCAAAGAGCGATTCAAAAGGCGGCCGGGGACCAGGATGCCAACAATTACGAAGAACTGTTCTACGAAGGATATGGTCCCGGCGGCGTGGCGATCATGCTCAGTGTTTTAACCGATAACCGGAACCGGACCGCCGGCGATATCCGGCACCTCTTTTCCAAATATGGGGGCAACCTGGGTGAAACCGGTTGTGTCAGTTGGATGTTTAAGGAAAGAGGGGTGCTGGTTTTAGAAAGAGAGAAGCTCAGTCAGAGCGAGGACGACATTATCCTGCTGGCTTTGGATAATGGAGCCGATGACGTGAAGACGGACGATCCCGAGGTGATCGAAATCTATACCGAGCCCGCGGATTTCCAGAGTGTCAAGGAAGGATTGGAAACGGATGGCTTGGAATTCAGTAGCGCGGAAATCTCCATGATTCCTGACACTACCGTTGAGGTTACCGACCTTGAGCAAGCCAAACAATTAATGCGTTTGATGGATTACCTGGAGAACCATGATGACGTACAGAACACCTATAGTAATTTCGACATTCCCGACGAAATCATGGAGCAGTTGGAGTAAGGACCTGATTAGTAAGATGCTTGATTAGAAAGAAGCTTGATTCTTGATTAAGGCTCCGGTCGGGTGGGAACACTATCCAACTAAAAGGATGAAGCAAAAGAGGTTGGAATTAGTGTTTCTTTCCAGGTATAAGCATTTGTCGCTGCTGCTGGTCCTTCTTGCGATTGGCTGCGCCATCGGTACCTGTACCTATTGGCAATATTTCGCCGGAACCGGCGGGCAGGCGGAAAAAGAGCGGAGCGCTTTGACGGAATCCGGCGCTGAACAGGTAATTACCCCGGAAACCAAACTGCTCCTTAGGGAAAACTATGCGCTCTGCTTGGCCCATAACCTGGCCTGTGGGAGGGAGCGTGTTCCTACGGGGATGGTCCGGGACGGCTTTAACCAATTAACGATTCGGCAACTGCGGAAAAAATATAAGGCGGAAGCCGGCTGGAAGGTCTATTGGCAAAAGGACAAAGTGGTTTTGGAGCTTTGCCGGGAAGGTTTGTGTCCGGAGCACCGGAAATATTGGCACTTGCAAAGTGATGACTCCGGGAAATGGGTCGCGGTGTATCCCGGGCCGGCGAAAGTAGGGCGGAGCGGTGGGGCGGTCAAGGTCACGGAAATTCACCTGCACCAATTACCACCGGACCTCCAGCAGGAGATTGTCAACGGCGCCTGGGAGTTTCTTTCCTGGGAAGAAGTCATCGCCACTTTGGACAGTTTAGGTGAATACATACGCTAAAGCTGGTTTCTCTAAAGGAATGCTCTGCATAAAGTGAGCTTTGGCGATAGTAAGGAGGCGCTGTCTCATCAAGGGGAAAGGGCGATGAGACAGCTTTTTTGCGGAGCACCGGGGGAACGAGGAGGATAATGGTCAGGGGATGGAGAAATAAGTGACGGGGTGAGCGCAGTGATTATTTTAGGAATCGACCCTGGCACGGCGATTACCGGCTATGGGATCGTGGTCTATGAAGGCAATCATTACCACGTGGTCAGTTATGGGGTGCTCAACAGTTCGAAAACCGAAGCGCCAGCGAGCAGGCTGAACAAAATCTATGAAGGGATCAACAGCCTGATTGATACGCATCGACCGGACGCGATGGCGATTGAAGAACTGTTTTTTAATAAAAACGCGAAAACCGTCATCCAGGTCGGCCAGGCCCGGGGAGTGGCTTTATTGGCCGCGCAGCGAAGGCACTTGTCCATTTTTGAGTATACGCCGTTGCAAGTCAAACAGGCCGTGGTGGGCTACGGTCGGGCCGAGAAACAGCAAGTGCAGTTTATGGTCAAGGCCATCTTAAACCTGCAGGAAATCCCCCGGCCGGATGATGCGGCCGATGCTTTGGCCATTGCGATTTGTCATGGCCATTTCGCTTCCTCCGGGTATTACACCAGGATTAAAGAAATGTAAAGGTTCGTTGAGGAGTGTGGGGATGTGATTGAATTTATCCAAGGGGAGCTCTCTTTAAAAGGGGCCAACTACCTGATTGTGCAGACAGGCGGGATTGCTTACCGTTTGAACTGTCCCTCCTTAACACTGGCGAAGCTGCCGGCCGTAGGGGAAGAAGTGACCATTTTTACCTATTTGCACGTGCGGGAGGACGATTTAAGCCTTTACGGCTTTTACACCGTCGAGGAAAGGGAGATGTTCCTGGCTTTAATGCAGGTTTCCGGGATTGGTCCCAAACTTGCCTTGGCGATTCTTTCCCATCTTTCCGTCCAGGCCCTGAGCCAGGCCATCGTCTTTGGCGACATCCAGCCTTTCCTTGGTGTCCCCGGAGTGGGGAAGAAAACGGCGGGCCGGATCCTCTTGGAGTTAAAGGATAAAATCGGTAAGGAGATGTTGGCGGAAGAAATGGCGCCGGAAGCGGGTGCCGCGCCAGTGCCTACCGATGTGCGGAGTGAAGCGGTAACCGCCTTGCTGGCCTTAGGCTACAGTGTCGCCGAAGCCCAGAAGGCCGTGCCGGTGGTGCGGGCCGGCGAAGAAGCGACCGTGGAGGATTTGCTGCGGATCGCTTTCAAAAAACTGGCGCGGGTGTAAAGGCGTTTCCGTAAGGGTATGAGGTGTGTCAAGGGCGTGAAGGCAGGTCAGGTCAGGGAAGGTAGATGGAGGGGAAAACATGGCCGATGAAAGAAAAATAGATGAACAAATCATGGGAAGGATTGTCTCACCCGATGTCATGGCAGAGGAACACGAAGAGTTGAGTTTAAGGCCGACTTCCTTGTCCGAGTACATCGGACAGGAGAAAGTCAAAAATAATTTAAAGATTTTTATTCAGGCGGCCAGACAGCGCAAAGAAGCGCTGGATCACGTGTTGCTTTATGGGCCGCCCGGCTTGGGGAAGACCACCCTGGCCAACATTATTGCGGCGGAGATGCAGGCGCAAATTAGGGCTACTTCCGGTCCGGCCATTGAAAGGCCGGGGGATTTGGCGGCGATTTTAACCAATTTGCAGCCCCATGATATCCTGTTTATTGACGAGATTCATCGTTTAAACCGGATGGTGGAAGAAGTGCTTTATCCGGCGATGGAAGACTTTTGCCTGGATATCGTGATTGGTAAAGGGCCGAGCGCCCGGTCGATCCGCCTCGATCTGCCGCCCTTTACGCTGGTGGGCGCGACCACCAGGGCGGGGAATCTGACGGCGCCCTTAAGGGATCGGTTCGGCGTGGTCAGCCGTTTGGATTATTACGAAACAAAAGATTTGGTCACGATTATCCAAAGGGCGGCCCGGATTTTGAATGTGCAAATCGACCCGGCGGGGGCGGAGGAAATTGGCAAGCGCGCCCGGGGGACACCGCGGATTGCCAATCGCTTGTTAAAGCGGGTACGGGATTTTGCGCAAGTGCAGGGCGATACGGTGATTACCCGGGAAATAGCCGACCAAGCTTTGAGGATGCTGGAGGTAGATCGTTTAGGCTTGGATGCCATTGACCGCAAGCTGCTCTTTACGTTGATCGAGAAATTTCAAGGGGGCCCGGTGGGGCTGGAAACCTTGGCTGCTTGCATTAGTGAGGAGACAAGCACCATCGAGGATGTTTACGAGCCTTATTTGCTGCAAATTGGCTTTTTGCAGCGGACGCCCCGGGGGAGAGTGGCTACCCGGATGGCTTATCAACACCTGGGTCTTCCTGATCCACGCCAAGGGGAAGAGGAGGGCAATCTCTCCTTGTGGTAACCTTAGAGCCCATGAGGGGAGGAAGAAAAATGAAGATCTTATTACACGTTTGTTGTGGCCCTTGCAGCATCTATCCGCTTGATGCTTTAGAGAAGCAGGGGCATGAACTGCGCGGGTACTTTTATAACCCCAATATCCATCCTTTTACGGAGTATTGGCGGCGGCGGGAGACCTTTCAGGCTTACGCCGAAAAGATGGGCCTGCCGGTCATTTGGGACGAAACCGACCAAATGGAAGACTATTTTCGAAATGTGGCCTTCCGGGAAGGGGAGCGTTGTCGCCTTTGTTACAGTATGCGCTTGCAAAAGGCCGCCCAGATTGCCAAAAAGGGCAAATTTGACGCTTTTACAACCACGCTTTTGGTCAGCCCTTTCCAAAGGCACGATTTGATCAAGGAACTGGGCACGGCCATCGGCGCCCAGGTGGGGGTCCCTTTTTATTACGAGGATTTCCGGGTCGGTTTTAAAGAAGGGGTGGCAAAGTCCAAGGAAGAACAGATGTACCGTCAGCAGTATTGCGGCTGTATCTTTAGCGAAAGGGAAAGGTATGCTGCTTGCGCCAAGCAAAAACCGCCCGCCAGGTAGGCCTTTTTCAAGTTAGCAGGGCGGAGGTCCTTTTGCCCAAAAATTTGTTTGGGTCGGACTTGTAATCGTTTTAAATTAGAGTTATAATTAAAACAGTCGTAAAAGCGATGACCAAACCGTGAGGTTCTTCCTTTCGGTGCGGCATCATCAACCCGTAACTTGATACAAAAAAGCATTGCGCTGAGGCACGAGGGTTCGTCCCGAGTGGGAAGGCAAGGGGAATAAAGGATTGTTTTGAATGGGAAAAAATCCTTGTGCCTTCTGGTACAAGGATTTTTTGTCTTCAAGCGCAGGTAGACGAAGGATGATGAGCGTTGGAACGAAAGTGAGAAACAAAGGGCAGGTAGCCCAACGGCGACTTTTGCCACAAGGAGTAAGTGGCCCGGCCCAAAGGGGAGGTGGTTGGAAAATGGAAAACATGGAAACGCGGATTGCCGTAGTGGGGATCATCGTGGAAAAGCCGGAGTCAGTGGAGAAGCTGAACAGTATTTTGCATGAATATAGTCCGTACATTATCGGGCGGATGGGGATTCCCTATCATAAACGAAAGATTTCGATTATCAGCATTGTGATGGATGCCCCCAATGAGGTAATTAGCGCCCTGTCCGGCAAAATTGGCATGCTGCCCAACGTCAGTGCCAAAACCGTTTATTCGAAACTGTCCTCCGGCGAGAAATAGGAAGGGTGAACTAAGCATGAAACAGTTAATCGACGAACTGGAACGCAGAAGGGTATTAAGCAAAGGGGATTATGTGGCCTTGCTGGATAATATAACCGCAAAAGACCGCTGTTATTTGACGGCTAAAGCAAGAACCGTCGCTGACCGGTACTTTGGCAAGAAAATTTATAAGCGGGGGCTCATCGAGTTCACCAACTACTGCCAAAACGATTGTTATTACTGCGGCATCAGGAAAAGCAACCGGAATGTGGAACGCTACCGTTTAACGAAGGAGGAGATTCTCGCCTGCTGCCGCCAGGGCTATGCCTTGGGTTTTCGCACTTTTGTCCTTCAGGGCGGCGAAGACCCCTGGTACACGGAAGCAAGGATGCTGGAAATCATCGCGGCCATCAGAAAGGATTATCCCGATTGTGCCATCACCCTTTCGATCGGGGAAAAAAGCTACGAGGAGTACCGGCGTTTTTTCCAGACCGGGGGCAACCGTTTCCTCTTACGTCACGAAACCGCCAATCCGGAGCATTTCAGGCTGCTGCATCCGGCCGGGCAAAGCCTGGCCAACCGGAAGCGGTGCCTGGCCGATTTGAAAAGCATCGGCTATCAGGTGGGCACCGGCATCATGGTCGGTTCGCCCTACCAGACAACCGAACACCTGGCGGAGGACCTGTTGTTCATGCACGAGCTCCAGCCGCAAATGATTGGCATCGGTCCCTTTATCCCGCACCAAGACACCATCTTTGCGGGTTTTCCGGTCGGCAGCCTGGATTTGACCTTAAGCTTAATCGGGATCCTGCGGTTAATGTTCCCTGACGTCTTAATTCCAGCTACTACGGCTTTAGGGACCATTCATCCTAAAGGACGGGAACTGGGGATTTTGGCAGGTGCCAATGTGGTGATGCCCAATCTTTCTCCGGTGCAGGTAAGAAGTAAGTATTTGCTCTATGACAACAAGATTTGCACCGGTGAAGAAGCGGCGGAGTGCAGCGACTGTCTCCAAAAACGCCTGCAGCAAATCGGCTACGAAATGGTGGTCGATCGGGGGGATTACCGCAAGGTAGCGCAAGCGCAATAGAAATTCAATAGGAAAAAGGATTCGGAAAAAGCCCAATAAAAAAAGCAGTGAATTGGTTGAAAACAAAGAAAGGGGGGGTGTTGCTATGTATCAATATAACGTAGCATCACGGGATGCCAATGAATTTATCGCGGATGAAGAGATCAGGTCATCCTTAAACGAAGCCGTCAAATTAGCGCAGGACAAGGATTATGTAGCCGGCCTTCTCGCCAAGGCCAGGGAGTATAAAGGATTGTCGCACCGGGAAGCGGCTGTTTTATTGGAGATAGATGATGACGAAATTATCGCTCAAATGTTTAAAATCGCCAAAAAGGTGAAAGAAAAAATCTACGGGAAGCGGATCGTGCTTTTTGCCCCGCTATATTTATCCAGCTATTGTGTCAACAACTGTAAATACTGTGGCTATAAATGTTCGAACAAAATCGGCCGGTACCAGCTTTCCCAGGAAGAAGTAAGGGAAGAAGTGCGGGCCTTGGAGACCCTGGGGCATAAAAGGCTGCTCCTGGAAGCCGGGGAAGACGACGAGCGCTGCCCAATTGAATATATCCTGGAATGTATCAAAACCATCTACAACGAAAAATTTGCCAACGGGGCGATTCGCCGTGTGAATGTGGATATTGCCGCCACCAGCGTGGAAAATTACCGCAAGTTGAAAGAGGCGGGAATCGGTACCTACATCCTGTTCCAGGAAACGTACCACAAACCGACTTATCTTGATATGCACCGCGGGCCCAAGCAGAATTACGAGTGGCATACGGAAGCCATGGACCGGGCGATGCAGGGCGGTATCGACGATGTAGGGATCGGAGCCTTATTTGGTCTGTACGATTACCGGTACGAAACCGTGGGTTTATTAATGCATGCCGAGCACTTGGAAGCGGTGTACGGCGTTGGCCCTCATACCATTTCCGTGCCCAGGTTGTTGCCGGCTTATGGGGTGGACTACGACCAATTCCCTTATCTGGTGAACGACAGGGATTTTAAAAAGCTGGTGGCCGTCATCCGTTTGGCGGTTCCTTATACCGGCATGATTCTTTCCACCAGGGAAACGGCGGAGTTCCGGAAAGAACTTTTGGAAGTGGGGATTTCGCAGATGAGCGCCGGTTCCTGTGTGGGGGTCGGTGGATACGCCCAGAGAGCGAAAGCCGAGGCGGAAGGTTGCGAGGAAAAACCGCAGTTTGACCTGGCGGATCACCGCAAGCCCCTGGATGTGATTAAAGGGCTGGTTAAGGATGGCTATGTGCCTAGTTACTGTACCGCCTGTTACCGGGAAGGGAGAACGGGCGACCGGTTTATGGCTTTGGCTAAAACGGGGGAAATCGCCAACTGCTGTTTACCCAATGCCCTGTTAACCTTTGAGGAATACCTGAATGACTATGCTGATGAAGAATTAACAGAAATGGGCCGCAAAATGATTGATGAGGAGATTAAAACCGTCCCCAATGAAAAACAGCGGGCGAAGGCGTTGGAATACCTGCGGCGCATCCGCCAGGGCGAAAGGGATTTACGTTTCTAACTGCTTCGAAATAAATAGAAATAAATATCATGAACCGGATGGACTTTTGGGTATTGATGAGGCCGGACTGATAACAGAACCGCGAGGGGCTTAATGCCTGTACTTGCGGTTCTTTTTGCCTGGGGAGAAATATTTCGCCGGAGGGAAGGAATGCGCAACCTTTTTGTCGAACAAAGAAATGGTATGTAAGGAGAAAAAACCGGGGGAATGGAGGATGACCATGAAGGATCGAAGGAAAAGGGCTCGGCAGTCCTTCCTGTTGCTTACCGGAATGGCGTTGCTTTGTGTTGCGCTGCTGGTTCAACCGTTGGCGTTGCAAGGGGCTTCGCTGCAATTCCCGACCACGCTGCGGGTGGCGCTGGGGCTTGATTTGCCCTCAGCGGAATTTGTGGTGGCTGAAGGAAGTTATGAATTGATAGACTACCTCACCCAGCAGGTGATCAGCGCCGATTCGGCCAACCACCAATGGGTGGTAACCCCTGTCGGCATAAATAACCTCATAGTTTCCGATAATATTAACGGACAGGTTGTAAGCAGTATGGGCAGTTCCACGCTGTTGTTACGGCAGAAAAACAGTTCCGGGCTGAACGTTTTTTCCTTTAAGAACAAGCGTTATCGGGGCGATTTAATGATTATCAATTTGCAGGGCAAAATCCAGGCCATCAACCTGATTGACATTGAGCAATACCTGTACGGCGTGGTTGGTGCGGAAATGGGACAGGGCGCTTCCCTGGAAGCCTATAAAGCCCAGGCGGTTGTATCGAGAACCTATGCGCTGTTTTGTAAGGAAAATCCGCAGTTGAATTATGATTTGGGTATTAACACCCGCTGGCAGGTTTACGGTGGCTATGACACGGAGTTGCTGAGCAATTCCCTGGTCAAACGGGCGGTGGACGACACCCGGGGCCAGGTCATCTATTACGACGGCCGGCTCATTAAAGCTTTTTTCCACAGTAATTCCGGAGGGTATACCGAAGCCTGTGAGAATGTCTGGTCGGAATGCCTTCCTTACCTCCAGCCGGTAGCCAGCCCGGAAGATGCCATGGCCGGGCAGTTTTCGACCTGGGGCGGGGAGACCTATTCCTGGGAAAAGACGCTGACCCGGGATGAGTTAAATACCCAACTGGCCAATAGTTGCGCCGAGGTCGGCAAAGTCCGCAGCCTTTTGGTGAAGCGGCTGGCGATCGATCCTGCCAGCGGAGAATGCTCAACAAAACCGACTTTATCGGGCCGGGTGACCCAGTTGGATGTGGTGGGCTCCAAAGGAACGAAAAGCTTTTTCAAGGACAACATCCGGACGATTTTAGGCTTAAAGAGCACTTTGTTTGAAATTGTCTGCGATTCTACCGTCAAAGTCTGGAATGCTTTCGGTTTAGCGGATGAAATCAATAATACCGTTGATTTTTACGGGATCAGCGGCGACGGGTATAAGGCCAAGTTAAACGGCAATAACGCAAACTATTACGTTTTGGGAGCCGATGGGCTCAAAACTATGCCCAAAGACTTCAGCATCATTACTTTTAAAGGGAAAGGCAATGGGCATGGTTTGGGCATGAGCCAGTGGGGAGCCCGGGGGATGGCTCAAAACGGGAAAAACTACAAAAGTATCATTGAGCATTACTACAACCAGGGCCGTTTTGACGGCAGGCTTTCGATCGGCCAGTACCGTTCTTAATCCAATCCTGTTTCCAACGTTGTGAAGGAGAACCTTTATGCATATTTCGGAATTTGACTATGACTTACCGGAGGAATTAATTGCCCAGGAACCCATCCCCCAGCGGGACCGGTCCCGTTTGCTGGTTTTACATCATTCTACCGGCGCAATCGAACATCGCCGTTTTGCAGACATCCTGGCATATCTGCAAAAGGGTGATGTTTTGGTCTGCAATAATACCCGGGTAATCCCGGCCCGGCTTTTCGGCCGGAAAGAAGGCACTGGGGCGCTGGTGGAGGTCTTTTTGTTGAGGCAACTGGATCAAAAGCGTTGGGAAACCTTAGTCCGGCCAGGCAAAAGAGTAAGGCCCGGTACCCGTGTTGTCTTTGGCGGAGGCATCCTTGCGGCCACCGCTGTTGAGGTTACGCCGGCCGGGGGAAGAATTATGGAATTTGCTTATGAGGGCATTTTCCAGGAAATCCTCAGCGGTTTGGGGGAAGTGCCTCTGCCCCCGTATATAAAAAAGCAACTGGCCGACCCGGAGAGATACCAGACGGTGTACGCCAAAGAACCGGGCTCTGCCGCAGCTCCAACGGCCGGGCTGCATTTTACGCCGGAATTGATTGAAAAGGTCTGCCAAAAAGGGGTGGAGTGGGTGGAAGTCCTCCTGCATGTGGGCTTAGGGACTTTCCGGCCGGTCAAGGAAGAAGAGATTGAGCGGCATCAGATGCACGAGGAATATTACGAAATCCCGGAGCAGGCCGCCCAAAAGATTAACCAGGCTTTAGCCGAGGGGCGCAGGGTGATTGCGGTAGGGACCACTTCCACCCGAGCATTGGAAAGCGCCTTTGCCGACGGGAAAGTGCAGGCGGGAAGCGGCTGGGCCGGTATCTATATTTACCCCTGCTATCAGTTTAAAGTTATCAGCGGCTTGATTACCAATTTCCATTTGCCCAAATCCACTTTAATTATGCTGGTCAGCGCGTTGGCCGGCCGCGAAAACATTATGAAGGCCTATGCGGAAGCGGTGCAAGAGCGATATCGCTTCTTTAGTTTTGGGGATGCCATGCTGATTATATGACCTGTATGTTTTAACTTCTACTTGGTTAAAAGCGCGAGAGAAGATAGAACAAGCGCCGGGAAAATGACAACGCAGTGGTGCGGTGAGAAAATGCTACTTGCAAGGAGGATGCTTTTTGGCTGCGGTTACCTATGAATTAATCAAGGAAAGCAAAGAATCAAATGCCCGCTTGGGCAAGTTACATACTCCCCATGGGGTGATTGACACCCCGGTGTTCATGCCCGTGGGCACCCAGGCTACGGTAAAGGCCATGTCTCCCCAGGAATTGGAGGAGATTGGCGCCGGCATTATTCTAAGCAATACTTACCACCTCTATCTCCGGCCCGGCCATGAGCTGGTGGCAAAGGCCGGCGGCCTGCATCAATTTATGAATTGGTCGGGGGCTATTCTTACGGATAGCGGGGGCTTCCAGGTGTTTAGCCTGGGGGATTTACGGAAAATCAGGGAAGAAGGGGTGGAGTTCAGGTCCCATATCGATGGCTCGAAACACCTGTTCACACCGGAAAAGGTCATGGAGATTGAAATGGCCCTGGGGGCCGATATCGCCATGGCCTTTGACGAGTGCGTTTCTTACCCGATGGATTACGAATATACCAAGCTTGCCATGGAAAGGACCACCCGCTGGGCGGAACGCTGCCTCCAAGCTCATCATAGGGCGGACCAGGCGTTGTTTGGGATTGTGCAGGGAGGCATGTATAATGATTTAAGGGCGATCAGCGCCAAGGATTTGGTTTCGCTGGGCTTTCCCGGTTATGGAATCGGGGGCTTAAGCGTAGGCGAGCCTAAGGACCTTTCTTATCAAATTCTGGAGGCGACGGTGCCTCTTTTGCCGAAGGATAAACCCCGTTATCTGATGGGCGTGGGTACGCCGGATTATTTAATTGAAGGGGTCATCAGAGGGGTGGATATGTTTGACTGCGTGATGCCGACGCGAATTGCCCGCAACGGCACCGTTTTCACCAGCGAAGGGCGCCTGACGATCCGGAACGCCGCGTACAAAGAAGATTTTACCCCCCTAGATCCCAATTGTAATTGCACCAGCTGTCGCAATTATACCCGGGCCTATATCCGGCATCTGTTTAACGCCGGGGAAATCCTCGGTCTGCGCTTGACCACTTACCATAATCTCTATTTCTTAATCAATCTGATGAAACAGATTCGTGAGGCTATTGCCGCCGACAGTTTATTGGAATTCCGCCGGGAGTTTTACCGCCGCTATGAAGGGAAAGTAAATGATTAACCTGTTCAGCAGGAAGGAGTTTTTTCCTGGGTGAAGGGATAAGGAAGAAGATAAAAAGAACCCTGTGGGCAGGGCTTTCAGGGATTTCCGGTTGTTAGGCCGGCGGAGATTAGGTCTTGCAAGCAAAAAGCCAAAGGGGTAAGATTGAGATAATATGTATATTTTTCTTGCGCGAGGAGGTTTTTTAAGTGGAAGGTTTAGCGATTAATGTTACTTTGCTGGTAGTTCTGGTGGGTTTAATGTATTTTACGGTGGTCCGCCCACAACAGAAAATGCGGAAAGAACGGCAGGAAATGCTGGACAACCTCAAGGTGGGCGATAAAATTGTGACGCTCGGGGGTATCTATGGAAAGATTACGACGCTCAAGGAAGATGTCATGCAGTTGGAGGTTGCCCCGAATATGGTTTTAAAAATGCAGCGGGCTGCCGTCAGTTTTGTCGAAGTTGATGAAAAGAAGGAGAAGCAGAAGGAGAAGTAAAAAAGGGGAATACTGGTGATGACCGTTACCTTGGAAACGATCAAACAAGATCCGGAAGTACAATGCTATATTAAGCTGGCCAACCAGTATTTGAATCAGATGGGGTTTACGGAGCACGGCTTTCGCCATGTTAATTTAGTGGCGGAAAAAGCCCGTGCTATTCTGACCAGCTTGCGTTATCCGGCAAGAGAAGCGGAACTGGGGGCCATTGCCGGGTATTTACATGATCTTGGGAATGTGATTTGCCGTTCTGATCATAATCAGACCGGCGCCATCCTGGCTTTCCATCTTTTAAACAAGCTGGGGATGGACCCCGGGGAGATCGGGATGATTATTGCCGCCATCGGCAACCATGACGAAGGAGAAGGACAGATGGTGAACAGCCTTTCGGCGGCGCTGGTTCTTGCCGATAAAACCGATGTGCACCGGGAACGGGTTCGCAACCAGGATTTTGCTACTTTTGATATCCATGACCGGGTTAATTACGCGGTGGAAAGCTCCAGTTTAGAAATCGACGGTGAAAACCGGGTTTTCACCTTGGTTTTGGAGATCGACCAGCGAATTGTGCCGGTGATCGAATACTTTGAAATCTTTATGTCCCGGATGTTAATGTGCCGCCGGGCCGCCAATTTTCTGGACAGTACATTTTCGATTGTGATCAACGGGGCAAAACTGCTTTAGTTGACAAAGCCGTTGGCAAGATAATATAATTATTCAGTATGGTAAAATTTTTTCTAAGCCATAATTTATTTTTAATCAGACAAGGAGGAGAGGCCGGACATGAGATGGGAGAAGCTTATTTCTCTAATCATTATTGTGGCCCTAGTCATCGGAGGAGCATATTTCGCCGCGAAGCCGATTCAGGAAAACGTGAAACTGGGGTTGGATTTGAAAGGCGGCGTTCAGGTGAGATTGCAGGCCAAGGGCACTGTTACGGATAGAGACATCGAACAGGTCATGGAAGTCATGCGAATGCGTGTGGACGAGCTTGGGGTAACCGAACCGGTTATTCAAAAAGAGGGGAGTAACCGGGTTTTAATTGAAATCCCCGGAGTGGAAGATCCCGATAAGGCCATTGAGCTGATTGGGAAGGTGGCCAAGCTGGAGTTTAGGCTGCCTGACGGCACGGTGGTTTTAGACGGTAGTGAGTTGAAGGATGCCCGGGAAGAGAAAGACCCGAGTACCGGTCAAGTGTATGTGGCTTTGGAATTTAAGGAATCCGGAGCCAAGAAATTTGCGGACGTTACCACCCAACTGGTAAAAGAGTACCCGGAAAAAGACGGGGTGCGGCCGGAACAGCGGTTTATCGCCATTTACCTCGATGAGGAACTGCTGCAAAATCCTTACGTGAAAGAAGCTATTCCTTCCGGGAAGGCCACGATCGACGGCTATGAATCCCTGGAAGAAGCGCGGAACATTGCTTTACTCTTGCGCTCCGGGGCTTTGCCGGTGGAAGTGGAAATCATCGAAAACCGGACGATTGGACCAACCCTTGGCGCGGATTCCATTAACAAGAGTTTGGATGCTGCCATCTGGGGGCTGGGAGCCGTCTTTCTCTTTATGCTGATTATGTACCGGCTGCCGGGGATTATCGCCAACATGTCCCTGGTGCTCTACGCCTTATTGCTCATGGGCGCGTTAATTGCCCTTAATGCGACTTTGACTTTGCCGGGGATTGCCGGTTTCCTGCTGTCCGTCGGGATGTGCGTCGATGCCAACATCATTATCTATGAACGCTTAAAGGATGAACTGCGCAACGGGAAGAGCCTGCGGGCAGGGGTGGATGCCGGTTTCGCCCGTGCGTTCTGGACCATCTTTGATTCCAATGTTACGACCCTTTTGGCTGCTGCGGTCCTCTTCTACTTTGGCAGTGGAAGCATCAAAGGCTTTGCCGTTACGCTGAGTGTTGGTATTATTTGCAGTATGTTTACGGCGATTACTTTTACGCGCTTTATGCTTAAACTGATGGTTGAATCAGGTATAGCCAAAAATCCAAAGTTATACGGGGCATAAGGGGGAAGAGAAAAATGGATTTTATCGGGAAAAGAAAAATTTGGTATGCCCTGTCTTTAATTGTTCTTCTGGTGTGCGTGGGCTCGATTTTTGCACAGGGATTCAACTACGGGATTGATTTTCAGGGCGGATCATTGCTTCAACTGAAGTTTGAGAAAACCGACCTTACCGTGGAGCAACTGCGGGAAGGGCTGGAGGAATTCGGCTTGGAAAAAAGTCAAATTCAACTATCCGACGATAGTTTCATCATTAAGACGGCCGAACTGAGCCAGGAAGAACAAGGAAAAGTATTAAAGGGACTGGAAAGCAAATTAGGCAAACTGGAACTTCTGCGCAATGAAAAAGTTGGACCGGTGATCGGAAAAGAACTGCGGACCAAAGCACTGTTGGCATTATTGGTAGCGTGGATTCTACAAATTCTCTATATTTCTTTCCGCTTTGAGTTCCGCTTTGGCCTGGCGGCGGTACTCGCGCTATTGCATGATGTCATTGTTACTGCCGGCTTCTTCTCCATTATGCAATATGAAATAGATGTCACTTTTGTTGCGGCTATTTTGACCATCATCGGATATTCGATTAACGATACCATCGTCATTTTCGACCGAATCCGGGAAAATCTGAAGTTCAAGCATAAAGAGGAACTGGCCGCATTGACGAACAAGAGTATCAGACAGAGTATCGTACGTTCGTTAAGTACTTCGGTGGCTGTGCTTTTTGTCCTGGTGGCGCTGATTGTGTTAGGTGGCGAAACAACCAAATATTTCTCCATCGCCATGCTGGTTGGAGTATTGGCGGGGACCTATTCTTCCATCTTTGTTGCCAGTTCGCTCTGGTATGATTTCCGGCCGGACAAAACAGGCAAAGCCCATTCCTTGAAAGTGTAATTAGGTGTTTGGGCGGATTGTGGATAGTGATGAAAAAATCCTTTTATCAGTATCGGCTTACTTGATAAAGGGATTTTTTTAAAAGGATTCTTTTGGGGAGAGGAAAACATGATGCAGCATCGAATCTGGCAGGTCAAAAAGAAGGAGCCGTCTCTTACGGCTATTTTGGCAGATGCTTTGGGGATCTCGGAAAAAATTGCGACGGTCCTGGTAAACAGGGGAATTACCACTTTAGAAGCGGCTAAGCGATTCTTTGCCGCTTCTCTTACGGATTTGGAGGATCCGTTGGCGCTGCCGGACATGGAGAAAGGGGCGGCGCGGATTCTTCGTGCGCTGCAAAACAAGGAGCGCATCTTAATCTACGGTGATTATGATGTGGACGGGATTACCGGCACCGCTTTATTGACCGATTTTTTGCGCCGCCTGGGCGGCCAGGTCGAATACTACATCCCCGACCGCCAGGAAGAAGGATATGGCTTGAACGTGCAAGCGCTGGAACAGGCGAAGGAAGCGGGGATCAATTTAATTGTCAGTGTGGATTGCGGGATTTCTTCCGAAGCGGAAGTGCTTTTTGCCGCCGAAAAGGGCATTGATCTGGTAATCTCCGACCATCACCAGCCCCCGGCCCGGTTGCCGGTGGCTGCGTATGCCATTATCAATCCCAAACTGGCCGCCGATTCCCAGGTGCCGTGGTATAACCTGGCCGGGGTCGGGGTTGCTTTTAAAGTGGCGCAGGCGGTGGGCGCCATGACCGGTCAAGAAAAGCTTTGTGAGGAGTATGTGGATTTAGTCGCTTTGGGGACCATTGCCGATATCGTGCCTTTGCAGGAGGAAAACCGGATTCTGGTCAAAGCAGGGCTCAAACGCGTTAATAAGGGCAGTTGCCGGCCGGGTTTGCTGGCACTGGTGAAATCCGCCGGATTAAAGAACGGGGCGATTTCGACCTTTGAAATCGGCTTTATGCTGGCACCTCGTTTAAATGCCTGTGGCCGTTTGGCGAAAGCGGATCTGGCCGTGGAGTTGTTGTTAAGCGACGATCCGGCCCGGAATGAGGAGATCTGCCGCTATTTGGAGGAGGAAAACCGCCTGCGGCAGGAGATGAGCGAGCAGATTTTCAACGAAGCGGTGGCGCTCCTGGAGGACGGAAAAAGAAGCAAGGTGATTATGCTGGCCTCTTCCCACTGGCATCCGGGAGTCATTGGGATCGTGGCCTCCCGGCTGGTGGAAAAATATTACCGGCCCACCTTGTTGTTTAATATCGAAGAAGGGGTGGCGAAGGGCTCCGCCCGCAGCATCCCCGGCTTTAATCTCTATCAATCTTTGGAAGCAATGCAAAAATACCTGTTACGTTTTGGGGGGCATGAACTGGCCGCTGGGCTGACGCTGGAGGAAGACATGCTGCCTACCTTGCAGGTTGAGCTGGAACAATATGCGGAGGAGATCCTGGAGGAAAAAAGCTTTTATCCCGTATTGTCCTTAGATGCGGAAATCAGCCTGGCCGAAATTAATGAGCGGTTTGTGCAGGATTTGACGTTGCTGGAGCCCTTTGGAGCGGGCAACCCCCAGCCCCTGTTCGTTTTGCGCAACGTCAGGCTGACGAACCTGAGAGCGGTGGGGCAAGATGGAAAACACCTAAAGCTTAAGGTGGTCGATGAAGAACAGTCCAGGCTGCTGGACGGCATTGGTTTTCGCCTGGGCGAATGGGTGGAGGAGGTGGCTTGCTGGAAAGGGTGTGATTTGGCTTTTGTACCCGAAAGGCATACTTTCCAGGGGGTAACCTTTTTACAGTTGCAGATTAAGGATTTAAAAGATGCTTCGGAGCCGGACGACCTTTTTGCCCCCGTGTCCTTTTTGGACCAGCTTTACCGGGACGGCGAAATCTGGCTCGAGGATAACCTTTACCGCGACATTTCGGATAAAGAAGAATTCTTCACCAAGGTCGTAGGGGTTACTTTTGGCGAGCGCCAGCAGGTCATCCAAAAAATACGGGCCGGCGAAAGAGTGGAGCTGAAAAGGGAAACCGATAATCCTTTCGACCGTCAGGCCATCGGGGTATATTATCAGGGGCAATCCATTGGCTATTTACAGGCGCGGTTAGCCAGAAATCTTGCCCCTGCTTTGGAAAAACAAACCTCCTATGAAGCTTATGTGACCCAGATTACCGGCCAGGGAGAAAGGTATCTGGGGGTAAATCTATGTGTGCGAAAAATTTCCTCCCCGCCCGACAGGGAAAAGCAGCTCAAGGTGCGGGAAGAATACCTGGGCAGTGCTCCTGCGGAAATCGAGGAAAAGATCCGCAGGGCCATTTTGGGGGACTGTGCCTATCACGAGAAACAAAAAGAAGCGCTCGAAAGTTTAAAAAAGAGGCAGAATACGCTGACGATTTTTGGCACCGGCCGGGGAAAATCCGCCGTTTTTCAGGCGATGGCGGCCGGCCAGGCTTTGACCGCCAACAAGATGACCATTCTTCTTTATCCTTTACGTGCACTGGTGAATGATCAGTATCACCGTTTGCAAAAAATCATGGGTGCTTTAGGTCTTGAGGTGGCGGCGATTAACGGTTCCACCGGGATTCGTGAAAAAAAGGCCTTTTTTAAAGATTTTTACCAGGGGAAAATCGACATCATTCTTACCACGCCGGAGTTTCTTGCTTTTCATCTCGAGAAGTTCCGGAGCATGGCGGAACGCATTGGCTTTTTGGTCGTGGATGAGGCCCATCATCTGGGACAGGGAAAGCGGCGGGGCTACCGGCTTTTAAGCCGGTGCTGGCAGGAACTGGGCCGGCCGCTGGTGCTGGCGGCAACGGCCACCGCCGATGAGGAGACCGCCCAAAAGATCTGCGGACTGTTGAATATCGAGCAGCTAGTGGTGGAAAAACACGTCCGGGAGAATTTACGGCTGGTGGACAAACGCCGGGAAAAGGACAAGCTGGCCTATTTGCTGCGGCTTTTAGATACTAGGGAGCGCATCGTAATTTACGTGAACAGCCGGAAACAAGCCTATGAGCTGGCCAGCGACCTGCGCTATTATTACCCGGCGGCCAGGGACGAAATCGGTTTTTATCATGGTGGCTTAAACAGCGTGCAAAGGAGCCGCTTAGAAAACATGTTCCGGGCAGGGGAGCTCAGGGTAATGGTCACCACCAGCGCTTTTGGGGAAGGAATCGATATCCCGGATATTCAAAACGTGGTGCTTTATCATCTGTGTTTTTCCTTCACGGAGTTCAATCAACTGGCCGGCCGGGCGGGCCGGAACCAGAAAGAGGCGAAAATTCACCTCCTTTTTAACGAGGAGGACCGTAAGCTGAATGAGCTGATTCTGGAAGGGGCCGCCCCGACGAGAAAGGTCCTGGCCAAGTTTTACAGCTACTTAAGGGAGCAGGGCAAAAACGGGGAGCCCTTGCGATTGACCAACCGGGAGTTACAGGAAGCGATGCAAAGGCTGGGGGAGAAAAACTTTCAGGAGCACACCGCTTCCGCCTGCCTGGGGATTTTGGAGGATTTGGGTTTGGTGCTGCGGGAAGTGGAAGGCCGGGAACGCTTTATTCATCTGGTGCCTCCTCCGCCGGGCAAATTGGATTTAGCTGATTCCGTGCGTTTTTTAGAGGGGCGTGATGAATGGGAAGATTTCCGGGAGTTTGCGGACTTTGCCTTGCGGGAACCGGCGGAGACGATATTAACGGCGGTGAACCGGCCTATTTATCCCCTTCACGTTTGAGGGATAGGAAAAAGTATTATATGATTGTAGTGGAAAGTAGCAGGGGAGAAGTGGCCTTAGTTGGCTTAAGAAATAGCGATGTTTGTAAAGACCGGTGGTGAGAGTATGGCAGTAAAAAGCAAAACTTCATATCATGGCTTGTATGATAGTCTAATGGAAAGCATCAAAAATTACATGAAAGCTCAGGAGATTGCTTTGGTGGAAAAGGCCTATCACTATGCCCAAAAGGCCCATGAAGGGCAAGTCCGCAACTCCGGGGAGCCATACATTATCCATCCGTTGGCTGTGGCGCAGATCCTGGCTTCGCTGGAGTTGGACGCCCCAACTTTAGTTGCCGGTCTTTTGCATGATGTGGTTGAGGATACGCCCATCACCCTGGAGGAGATCGAAAAGCATTTTGGGCCAGAGATTGCCCTGGTGGTGGACGGGGTTACGAAGCTGAACAAGATCGATTTTCGTTCCCAAGAGGAACAACAGGTGGAAAACTTGCGCAAGATGTTTCTGGCGATGGCCAAGGATATCCGGGTCATCATGATCAAGCTGGCCGACCGCCTGCATAATATGCGGACTTTAAAACACCAGCCGGAACACAAGCAACGGGAAATCGCGCAGGAGACATTGGAAATTTTTGCTCCGCTGGCCAACCGCCTGGGTATTTTTTCGATTAAATGGGAATTGGAAGATACGGCCTTTCATTATCTCAACGCCGAGGAATACTATAACCTGGTGGAGAAAATCTCGATGAAGCGGCACGAACGGGAAGCCTATATCGAACGAGTGATTAAGATCCTTAAGGAAAAAGTGGTGGAAGCCAACATTCGTGCTGATATTGAGGGCAGGCCCAAGCACTTTTACAGCATCTATCAAAAAATGAAGGAACAGGGCAAAGAACTAAACGAGATTTATGATTTAATTGCCGTGCGGGTGATTGTGGATACGGTCAAGGACTGTTATGAGGTTTTAGGGATTGTGCATACCCTTTGGAAGCCGATTCCCGGCCGCTTTAAAGACTATATCGCCATGCCCAAACCTAATATGTATCAATCCTTGCATACCACGGTCATGGGCTTTTTAGGGGAGCCTTTCGAGATCCAGATCCGAACGGTGGAAATGCATAAGACCGCCCAGTTCGGGATTGCGGCTCACTGGAAGTACAAAGAGGGCAATAAGGCCGGCAGCAAAGACATGGATGAACGCCTGGCCTGGCTCAGAAAGATTTTGGAATGGCAAACAGAGCTTCGTGATACCAAGGAATTCATGGAAGCTTTGAAAATAGATGTGTACTCCGATGTGGTTTTTGTCTTTACGCCCAAAGGGGACGTGATCGAGTTGCCGGCCGGGTCCCTTCCCATTGATTTCGCTTACCGGATTCACTCCGACATTGGCAACAGCTGTGTCGGGGCCAAGGTGAACGGCAAGATTGTCCCCTTGGATTATGTGCTGAAAAACGGGGATATCGTGGAGATTCTTACCTCCAAACAATCCAACGGGCCCAGCCGGGATTGGCTTTTAATCGTGAAAACCCCGCAGGCGAAGAACCGCATCCGGACCTGGTTTAGAAAGGAAAAGCGGGAGGAAAATATTCGCCTGGGCCGCGAAAGCCTGGAAAAAGAATTAAAGCGCCAGGGCTTGGATCCGGCGGAACTGTTTAAAACCGAGCGTTTACTGGAAACGGCGAAAAAGTTCAGCCTGAATCATTTTGACGATCTGTTTGCCGCGGTGGGCGAAGGGACCATTACGCCATACCAGATTATTACCCGCGTGCGTGATGAATACTATAAAGATGTCAAGAAAGAAATTGCCGAAGTACCTTTGACGGAAATCCAAAAAGAGCTGCAAAAGGGGAAAAGGAACAAAACCAGGCATGGCGCTCACGGGATTATCGTCAAAGGGGTCGATGGTGTTTTTGTTCGTCTTTCCCATTGTTGCAACCCCTTGCCCGGGGATGCGGTTATCGGCTATATTACGCGGGGAAGAGGGGTCTCCATCCACCGGACGGATTGCCCCAATGTCCAGGCTTTCCTGAAGGAGGACCGGGGCCGAATCGTTGAGGTAACCTGGAAGCAGGGTAAAGAAAGCGTTTACCAGGTGGAATTAGAAGTCTATGCCATTGACCGGGCGCGTTTAACGATGGAAATTATGAATGCGATTGCCGATATGAAGCTGCAGATCAATGCGGTCAATGCGCGCATCAGTAAAAATAAGCTGACGATCATCAATCTGCGGCTGGAAATCCACAGCATCGCGCAGCTTAATCATTTAATCGAAAAGATTAAACGGATTAAAAACGTCACGGAAGTAAATCGTGTGATCCCCAAAAGATAAATATGAAACACGCTCGAGACAACAGCAATAAGGGTAGGAGCAAGCGGAAGAGAGCTAGAGAGGAAGGGAAGCTATGCGGGCAGTAGTGCAAAGAGTAAAATCCGGCGCTGTTTCGGTTGGGGAAGAAACGGTAGGGAAAATCGGCCGGGGGCTGGTGGTCTTGTTAGGCGTCGGCCAGGGCGATGGGCCGGAAGATGCGCGGTATCTTGCGGAAAAAACCGTTCATTTGCGGATATTTGAGGATGAAGCCGGCAAGCTGAATTTATCAGTCAAGGATGTGGGCGGGGAAATTTTAGTGATCTCCCAGTTCACTTTGTTTGGTGATTGCCGCCACGGGCGAAGGCCCAGCTTTACGGAAGCGGCCGCTCCAAAAGAGGCGGAGCAGCTCTATAAGCTTTATGTTCAATCTTGTCGGGAGCAGGGCGTAAACGTGGCTACAGGGGTTTTTCAGGCGGAAATGCTTGTTTCCATTGCCAATCATGGTCCGGTCACCATCCTGCTGGACAGCAAAAAGTTGTTTTAACCACATGCGGTGAGGGTTTGGAATAGAGCGAGGATATGAATACAGCAAGAATAAGGAAGAAATACGGAAGAAGAAGGCGGGAGGGAAAAAAATGAAGATCAAAATTATACCGGTAGGCATGTTGCAGGCGAATTGCTATCTCGTGTATGATGAAGAGGCTAAAGAGGCGATGGTGATTGATCCCGGGGCGCCGGAGGAAAAAATCCTGGAGGAAATCAATGCCCTGGATCTTGTGGTGAAATATCTGGTCAATACCCACGGGCATTATGATCATGTGGAAGGAAACGCGTATGTGCACAAGGCGACAGGTGCTCCCCTTTACATTCACGAGGAGGACAGCGCCATGATGACGGAGGTGGCGGCGGTCAAAGCGGACGGCTTTTTGCGGGACGGGCAGCTCCTGGAAGTGGGAAAGCTGCGGTGGACGGTTCTGCATACCCCCGGACATACCAAAGGGGGGATTTGTCTCGTTGGGCAGGGTGTTTGCTTCAGCGGAGATACGCTTTTTGCCGGGACCATCGGCCGGACAGATTTTCCGGACGGGTCCCTGGAAGAAATGATGCGTTCGCTGGAGACGAAGCTGGCCGCTCTGCCGGATGAGACCACTGTCTATCCCGGTCATGGCCCGCAGACCACCATCGGGCAGGAAAAAAGACTTAATCCTTATCTGAGTAGATTTACCGGATGGGCAGAATGAAGAAACTAATCGTTCTTTCCCCTGACCCGGCCGATTACCGGGTGCTCCATGACTTACTCCGGGTCTATTTCCCCAGGCTGTCCTTTGTTGAAGAGGAAAAGGGCGCCGTCTATTGGTTGACCGGGAGGGCCCAGACGTCAATGTCTTTCCAGGCCGCTCCGGGGGATGAGCTATCCGCCGATTCCGGTGCAGTCAATGCTGAAGTACAAGCGAATGATGAAGGACCGGCTCTGGTCATGAAAATCGAAAAAAAGGAAGCGCCCCTGGAAATCCGGGTTGCGGCGCTCAAGGACGGCCGATTGGTTGATCAGCAAACGGAAAAGATTTTCGCGGAATCTTTCCCTGAGGAAACAGAGCACCGCCAGCGGCGTTTGTTACGGCTGTGTTTTCAGCGGGTCTTGGTGCGGCTATTGGTGCTTCAGCCTAGTCCCTGGGGTATTTTAACCGGGGTAAGGCCGACCAAAATTGCCCATCGTTTGTTGGATGCAGGCTGTTCCGCGGAAAAGACGGTGGCGCACTTATGCCAGGATTATGACCTGAGCCGAAAACGGGCGGAGCTTTTAACCAGAGTCGCCCTTTATCAACGCCCGTACCTGGCGGAACAGAACGAAAGCAAGCTGCTCAGCATATATATAAGCATTCCTTTTTGTCCCACCCGTTGTCATTATTGCTCTTTCCCCGCTTTTTCCGTTGAAAGGTGGGGTGCACAAGTGCCTGCTTATTTAAGCGGGCTGGAAAAGGAAATCGCCGCCGTGGGAGCTGCCCTTTCCGGCACCGGGGCTAAGGTGCGGACGGTTTATCTTGGCGGCGGAACGCCAACAGTATTGTCGGCTGAACAATTAGCCCATCTTTTAGCGACGGTGGAGCGGAGTTTTGACTTTACCGGAGAGCGGGAACTGACGGTGGAAGGCGGTCGGCCGGATACCTTAAGCGAAGAGAAATTGCGGGTTTTGAAAGCGCATCAGTTGAGCCGCTTAAGTATTAATCCGCAAACCATGTCTGATGAGACTTTGGTCAGGATCGGCCGTCAACACACGGTGCAGGAGATATATGAAGCCTATAGGTTAGCCAGGAAAACTGGCCTTCCTATCCTGAATATGGATTTAATCATTGGTTTACCCGGGGAAAAGGGCACTGTTTTGGAAGCGACTTTAGAGAAGGTGTTGCAACTTGCTCCGGAAAACATTACCTTGCACGCTTTGGCGATGAAACGGGCCGCCTATTACCGGCAGGAAAAAATCGTCTTGCCGGTGCCCTCCGAAGGGATCCAGATGATGGACCTGGCCCACCGGCGCCTGCAAGATGCCGGCTATCATCCCTATTACCTGTACCGGCAAAAAGAAATCTTTGCCCACGGGGAAAATGTAGGGTACACCTTACCGGGCAAGGCCTGTCTTTATAACATCCTGATGATGGAGGAAAGGCAGACTATTTTGGGCTTTGGGGTTGGTTCGGGCAGTAAGCTGGTGAATTATGCGGACTGGACCCTGGAGAACATCTATAACCCGAAAGACGTGCAGGTTTACCTGGAGCGGCTGGAGGAAATCATTAACAGGAAAGTTGACAAGCTCCTCCGAATTCTTTAAAATAACAAAGTAACACAAAAGTGATCCATCAGTGGGATAAAAGTGATGAGGGAGAGAGTAGTTATCCCTTTTCTGCACAGGAAGGCGGGGTCGGGACTGAGAACCCTGCCAGAAAAGGATAATGAAGGACACTCCTTAGAGCTGACAGGCCCCAAGGTCTGTCCGGGTTACGCCGTTACCGTAAAAAGGGGAACAGCGCTGCTGTTCAAAGTGGGTGGTACCGCGGGTTAAACTCGTCCCAGCATGTCGATGGGGGACGTGTTTTTTTATAGCTTGAAACCGGTGGTGCAAAGGAGGTTAGATGAAATGTTGACGACCAGACCCCGGGGGACCAATGATTTGTTGCCCGGGGAAATTGAAAAGTGGCAGTATTTGGAGGGGGTCTTGCGGGAAGTAGCGGAATTGTACGGTTATCAGGAAATCCGCACGCCCATTTTTGAGCATACGGAGCTTTTTCAACGGGGTGTGGGGGAAACCACCGATATTGTAGAAAAAGAAATGTATACCTTTCTCGACCGGAGCGGGCGCTCCTTAACCCTGCGTCCGGAGGGCACCGCATCGACCGTGCGCGCCTTACTTGAAAACAAGCTGCATGCGGGAGCCCTGCCGGTAAAGTTTTACTATATCGCTCCGATGTTTCGTTATGACCGGCCCCAGGCCGGACGTTACCGGCAATTCCACCAGTTTGGGGTGGAGGTTTTTGGCGCGGCCGAACCGGGTCTGGATGCGGAAGTAATTGCGATGATGCTGGATATTTACGGGCGCTTGGGTTTAAAAGATTTGCGGGTGGAGTTAAACAGCGTGGGTTGTTCGGACTGTCGCAAGGTGTACCGGGCGGCCCTACAGGAACATCTTAAGGAGAAGCTGCTGGAGCTTTGCCCGACTTGTCAGGGAAGGTATAAGAAAAATCCGCTCAGGATTTTCGATTGCAAAAGCCGGCAATGCCAGGAGTTGGTCGCGGATGCTCCGACCATCACCGAGAGCCTGTGCCCCGCTTGCCGGGAGCATTTTAGCAGGGTGCAGGAGTATTTAAAAGAGTTGCAGATTCCTTACCACTTAAACCCGTATATGGTACGGGGGTTGGACTATTATACCCGGACCGTCTTTGAGATCGTGGCGGAAGGGATCGGCGCCCAGAGTTCCATCGGCGGCGGAGGCAGGTACGACAACCTGGTGGAAGAATGCGGAGGCCCTCCCCTGCCGGGCATTGGATACGCCATGGGGATGGAAAGAATTTTACTGGCCCTGGAAAAGCAACAGGTGAAGTTGCCCCTTTCCCGGCGGCAAACGATCTTTCTGGCAGCCCTGGGCAAGGAGGCGCAGAAGGCGGCCGCCGTGCTGGCCCAGGAATTGCGCCAAAGGGGGCTTTCGGCGGAGTGGGATTACCAGGGACGCAGCCTGAAGGCGCAACTGAAAACGGCGGACCGGTTGGGCGCGGTATTTACCGTGATTATCGGTGAAGAGGAATTGCAAAAGGGGACGGTACTTATAAGGAAGATGCAGGAAAGCCGGCAGGAAAGCCTGCCCCTGGAGCAGGTTGGATCGTACCTTGAAAAAGAGTGCGGAAAGGGAGTATCTGAAGACGGAGCCGGAACAATGGAAAGGGAAAAAACCGGGGCGCAAGATAGTAAAAATTAAGCTGAGGGATACTGAGCTTATAACCGAAAGGGAGCTTGAAAACAGAGCGAAGGAGGAAGACAAGCACGATGAGTGAGTCACTAGGCGGCTTAAAAAGAAGCCATTACTGTGGTGTGATCAACAAAGAACTGGTAGGGCAGGAAGTAACCCTCATGGGATGGGTGCACCGGCGGAGAGACCACGGCGGAGTCATCTTTATTGATTTAAGGGATCGGGAAGGGCTGGTCCAGGTGGTCATCAATCCGGAAATTGGAACGGACTATTTTCAAAAGGCGGAAGCCGTGCGCAATGAGTATGTTCTGGCGGTTATAGGGAAAGTCCGCCTGCGCCCGGAGGGGACGGTAAACCCCAATCTGGCCAGTGGCGAAGTGGAAGTGGTGGCCCGTGAAATCCGGGTTTTAAGTGCCGCCCAAACCCCGCCTTTTTATATCGACGACGAGGTCGAAGTGGATGAAACGGTGCGCTTGAAGTACCGTTATTTGGATTTGCGCCGCCCCGTTATGCAAAAGGGATTAATCCTGCGGCATAAGGCGGTTAAGGCCATCCGGAACTTTTTTTACGAAGAAGGCTTTTTGGAAATCGAAACCTCCATGTTAACCAAGAGCACGCCTGAAGGAGCCCGTGATTACCTGGTGCCCAGCCGCCTGCATAAAGGGGAGTTTTATGCTTTGCCCCAATCCCCGCAGCTATTCAAACAATTGCTGATGGTGGCCGGAATGGATAGATATTTTCAAGTGGCGCGGTGCTTCCGGGACGAAGATTTGCGAGCTGACCGCCAGCCGGAGTTTACCCAACTGGATGCCGAGCTGTCCTTTGTGGAACGGGATGATGTTTTGGATGTCATGGAAAAAATGATGGCCCGTCTCTTTAAAGAGTGTCTAGGGATCGAAATACCCCTTCCTTTTCCCCGTTTAAGTTATGAGGAGGCCATGGGGCGTTTTGGGGTTGACAAGCCGGACCTGCGTTTTGGTCTGGAGTTGGTGGACCTCTCCGAGGAAGTGCGGGGCTGTGAGTTTAAGGTCTTTGCCCAGGCACTGGAGAAAGGCGGTCAGGTGAAAGGAATCAACGCCCGGGGCTGTGCCGGCTATTCCCGGAAAGAGATTGACGATTTGACCAAACTTGTAGGTATTTACGGCGCCAAAGGGCTGGCTTACCTGATCCTGACGGAGGAAGGGATCAAGTCTCCGATTGCCAAGTTCTTTACGGAGGAGCAACTGGAGCGGATTGTGACGAAGCTTGAGGGGAAAACCGGTGATTTATTGTTCTTTGTAGCGGACAACAAAGACGTTGTTGCCGCGTCCCTGGGCCATTTGCGTTTGGAACTGGGCAAGCGCTTAAACTTGATTGATGAGCAGGAATTCAATTTTGTCTGGATTGTGGATTTCCCCTTGTTTGAGTACAGCGAAGAGGAAAAGCGCTGGGTAGCCATGCACCATCCCTTTACCTCGCCGGTGGATGATGACATCCTCTATATGGAAACCGACCCCGGGCGGGTGCGGGCCAAGGCTTATGACCTGGTCTTGAACGGGGTGGAAATCGGCGGCGGCAGTATAAGAATTCACCGGAGAGAGATCCAGGAGCGGATGTTTAAGGCTCTGGGCATCTCCCCGGAGGAATCCCGGGAGAAGTTTGGCTTTTTGCTGGATGCTTTTGAATACGGGGTTCCGCCCCACGGGGGCATCGCTTTTGGCATTGACCGGCTGGTGATGCTGATGGCCCGTCGCAACAGCATCCGGGACGTGATTGCTTTTCCCAAAACCCAAAGTGCCATGGATTTGATGCTGCAGGCTCCCTCCAAAGTCTCTGCCCAACAATTAAGAGAGCTGCACCTGAAGGTAAAGGAAGGCAAAGAAGCCATAAAAAGGGAGTAAACCCCGACGAATTTTACAATCCGTTTACTTGATAAAGAATAAAAATTGTGTTAACATAAAATCAAGAAGTTAAGGACTAGGCAGTAAATCTTTACCCTACCGTGTGCGTGCTCCGGCCGATTAGTTTTAGACCAACACCAACACTTAGGGAGTCTTGACTCTGATTGTGGCTTGTAAGCCCGCGCAGGCAAGATTCTGCGGAAAACAGTTCGAAGCGGGAAACATAAAGCAATCAGGAGGACACCCACCTGCTAGAGGCAGGTTCAAAACAACGGCGCCACGGCATAGTGGGGTTTGATAGCCAAGTTAGGGGTTGCTTCCTGTAGGTCTTTTGGCCTATAGGGAGCAAATTTTTTAGCAAAAATGTTATTTTGGCAGGAAAAAACGCAAACCATGTTGAATTATCTTAGCAGAGGGGTTATGTTGGCAATTACTTTTTGACCAGTAATGATTAGTTACGCCGGAGGAAGCAATATGGAAGATTTGACGAAATTACAACAAAAAAGAAAAAATATTCATAATAAACCAGATATTAATAGCATAAACAGAAGAGTTTTTCAAAGCACCCACTCTTTCTTTAAGCATGCTTTTGTTGCTTTAATTATGTTGTTATATATCGCTTCGTTTATCTATGATACCTTTTATATGGGAACGAATTTGCTGTTTAGCAAATTCTACTTTCTGCCGATCTTGCTCATCGGGCTTTGGTATAGTAAAGCGGTAGTGGTGGCGATGGCTACCGTTTTCGGCGCGATGATTATTGTCAATGATTTGGTGGTCGGTTATCAGAATTTATCGGAGGACCTGGTTCTCGTTTTAAGCTTTTTGTTTATCAGTTATGTAGTGGGCGTCTTGAAAGAACAGGGGCAGGATTCGGAAAAGGTACTGGAACATCATGCCAACCATGATTTGTTGACCGGCTTACCCAACCGTTTAATGTTTGAAAACTATTTGCAAAATGTGTTGGCTGAATGTAAGTGTGGCGGTCATAACACCTGCATTCCCATTTTTTTGGTCGATATCGACAAATTCAAGTACATCAACGACATCATGGGGCATATGGCCGGGGATAACCTTCTTGTGATGGTAAGCAACCGGTTGAAGGAAAACCTGCCGGAAGGCTCGATTATTGCCCGTTCCGGTGGGGATGAATTCTTAATTACGGTACCCGGGCTTACGGAGGAAAGAGAGTACATAGAAATTGCCAACCGGATTATCCATACCTTTAAAGAACGTTTTGTGGTGCACGACCGGGACGTGTATTTGACGGTCAATGTGGGGATCAGCGTCTTCCCGCAGCACGGGGAAGATACCAAAAGTTTGATCTCCAACGCGGATATCGCGATGTATAAGGCGAAGGAAGCCGGAAAGAATAGTTATAACTTCTTTAGTACCGAAATGAACAAGGACATTTCGGATCGCTTGAATATTGCCAATCAGTTGCGGCAAATTGTCGAAGAAAAGAATTACGACGTCTTTGTCCTTCATTATCAACCGCTGGTCGAATCAGAAACGAAAAAAATCAACGGGGTGGAAGCCCTCTTACGGTGGAATCATCCGGAGCAAGGCTTGATTTACCCCGGCAAGTTCATGCGTGTGGCAGAGGAAACCGGATTGATTGTGCCCATCGGGAAATGGGTCCTGCGGACGGCTTGCCTGCAGGTGAAGAAATGGCAGGAAAGTAATTTCCCCAATCTGCGCCTGTCCGTTAATATCTCGGAGCAGCAGTTGCGGGACAAGAACTTCTTTACTGATGTGGTGAAGATTCTTGAGGAAACCGAATTTGACCCCTTGTTCCTGGAGCTTGAAATCACTGAAACCATTGCCATGAACAATTCCGAACGCAATATCCATATTCTCGATGAACTGCGCAGTATCGGGGTGAAAATCGCTCTTGATGACTTTGGTTCCGGTTATTCCTCCTTGAACTATCTGGGCACCTTGCCGATTAATATTCTCAAGGTAGATTATGACCTGGTGCGGGAGATTCCTTTCAACCTCAAAAATTCAGCCATTGCCACTTCGATTATTTCCCTGGCGGCGTGCTTGAACTATGAGGTAGTGGCCGAGGGCGTGGAGAACGAGGCCCAGCTTGAGTTCTTCCGGCAACAAAAGTGCAAATATATACAAGGTTATCTCTTTAGCAAACCGTTGCCGGCTGATGAACTGGAATCCTTGTTACACCGGTCGCTGCCTGCAACCATAGGTTAGAGACGGTAATAAGCGGATCGCGGCCAGCCTTTAGCGTTTAGTCAGGAATTGTTCTTAAACTATAGGAGGATTGTTTTGGAGCAGTTTACACGTACGAAAATCTTACTGGGCGAACAGGGTTTGGCGCTTTTGGCGCAAAGCAAGGTGCTGCTTTTTGGCGTTGGCGGGGTGGGCTCCTATACGGTGGAAGCCCTGGCCCGGACGGGGGTAGGGCAGTTGGTGCTGGTTGATTATGACCAAGTGGAAATTACCAACATCAACCGGCAGTTGCCCGCGTTACTTTCCACCTTGGGACGGTATAAGGTGGATGTATTGAAGGAACGGATTCTGGATATAAATCCGGAAGCGGAAGTTACTGTTTACCGGGAAAAAGTAGGGCCGGAGAACGTAAGGATTTTCTTTCAAGAGAATCCTTCTTATGTTGTGGATGCCATCGATATGGTGACAGGAAAAATTGCCATTATTGAGACGGCTTTGGCGCTGGGCGTCCCGTTGGTTTCGGCGATGGGGGCCGGCAACCGTCTGGATCCGGCGAAAATTCGCCTTGCGGATATCAGTGAGACCTCCGGTTGCCCTTTGGCCAGGATTATGCGCCAGGAGTTGCGGAAACGAGGGATTCGGAAAGGGGTGAAGGTCGTTTATTCCACGGAAGCGCCACAGAAACGGTGGGAAGATGCGGCGGCGGATGCGCAGGACCGCCGTTCCCCTGGCAGCATTTCTTTTGTACCGTCTGTCGCGGGGCTTTTCCTGGCGGCCCAGGTGGTGCGGGAGTTGGTAGGAAGATGGATTGACGATGCCGGAAAGGAAAACATATAATGTTGGTGCGCCGGAACAATGCAAAGAATATGTTCCTGTCTCTGAAGTGCGGGGGACGACTTTACTAAGATAAATAGTGTTAATAGATAAGGGGGAAATAGCGATGGCAAACGTGATGCAGCTTTCCAAAACGAATTTTAAAAGCGAGGTTCTTGACGTGGAAGAGCCGGTCCTGGTGGATTTTTGGGCACCGTGGTGTGCTCCGTGCAAGATGCTCGCTCCCATGATTGAGGAATTAGGGGAGGAGTACCAGGGAAAAGCGAAAATATGCATGTTGAATGTGGAAGAAAACGAAGCGATGGCCAATGAGTTTGGGATTATGAATATGCCAACGATGATTGTTTTTAAAGACGGGCAGGAAGTAAACCGTTTGGTAGGTATCGCTACGAAAGCGAATATTGCCCGGGTGCTGGATGAGACGATTGCGGCTCAGTCAACCAGGAATTAGGCGAGGACCAAGGCTTTCGTTGTCAACATGAGGTATGGTGAGCGAGTTTGGTCGTCAGCAAAATGAGGGATGCAAGAGCGGCAGGAGCTGTTATATAATAGTAACAGCTCTTTTGTCTTTTGGTTGGGCAAAGTAATATAGAAAAAGAACGAAATTCTGATGGATTAGAGAGTGATGAAAATGGATCTTTTTTCACAAACTGAGGACTCGGCGCGGCAGGGACGGGCTCCTTTAGCGGCCCGGATGCGGCCGCAGAATTTGGATGAAATTGTGGGGCAAGAACATTTGCTGGGGCGGGGCAAACTATTAAGAAGGGCGATTGAAACCGACCAACTGGGCTCCTTAGTTTTTTATGGCCCACCCGGCACGGGAAAAACCACTCTTGCCTACGTAATTGCCAAAACCACGAAAGCCCATTTTACTAAGCTCAATGCGGTGACCTCCGGCGTGGCTGATTTGCGCAAAGTGGTGCAGGAGGCGGAGGAACGGGCCAAGTATTACCGGCAAGGAACCCTCCTTTTTATTGATGAAATCCACCGCTTTAACAAGGCGCAACAAGACGCCTTGCTGCCGGCCGTGGAAGAAGGAAAGCTGGTCTTAATCGGGGCAACTACGGAAAACCCTTATTTCAGCGTTAATGCCGCGCTGGTGTCCCGTTCTCGAATTTTTCGGCTGGAGCCTTTGTCAAAGGAAGATATTCTCACTTTGCTCCGGCGGGCGCTTGAGGATAAGAAAAGGGGTTTAGGCAACTATCGTTGTGCCATTGCGCCGGAAGCTTTGCTTCATTTGGCGGAAGCGGCCCGGGGTGATGCACGCCTGGCTTTGAACGGCCTGGAATTGGCCGTATTATCCACCATGCCCAATGAGCAGGGCGTCCGGGTGATTGATCTGGCGGTGGCGGAGGAGTCCATTCAGGAACGGGCTATTGTGTATGATAAGATGGGGGACCAGCATTATGACGTGATCTCCGCTTTTATCAAGAGCATGCGTGGTTCTGACCCGGACGCAGCCTTACATTATTTGGCCCGGATGCTGGCTGCCGGCGAGGATCCTCGTTTTATCGCCCGTAGGATTCTGATTCATGCTGCCGAAGATGTGGGCTTGGCCGACCCCATGGCCCTGGTCGTGGCTCATGCGGCGGCAGGAGGCCTGGAGATGGTCGGATTACCGGAAGGGCGCCTGTTACTAGCAGAGGCTGCATTGTATATCGCTTGCGCCCCTAAAAGCAACAGTGTTTTGGCCATTGACCGGGCGTTGGATGATGTGAAGCAGGGCAAATATGGCGCGGTGCCGCTTCATTTAAGGGATGCCGGGTATCCGGGCGCGGAGCAACTAGGCTCCGGTAAAGGTTATCGCTATCCCCACGCTTATCCCGACCATTATGTGGAACAGGAATACCTACCCGCGGAAATGAAAGGAGCAAAATATTATCATCCCTCCGGGATGGGGGAAGACCTGGGACCGCGGAGTAAACGAAAGGATGATAAAGATAAAAAACAACAGCAAGAATAATAACGTGATCAATACGCAGAGCAACTGCCAAAGGAGATGAGGTTTTTGCCACGAGTTTATCTTGATCATAGTGCTACGACGCCTACCAGGACCGAGGTGGCGCAACTGGTGATGGAATACATGACGGAGAAATTCGGGAATCCTTCTACCCTGTATTCTTATGGCCGGGAAGCCAAAAAGGCGGTGGAAAGGTCCCGGGAACAGGTGGCCGGTTTAGTAAAGGCCACGCCGGAAGAAATCATTTTTACCAGCGGCGGGACGGAAGGCGATAACCTGGCCCTTGTGGGCATGGCCCGCGCTTACGCCCGTAAAGGAAGGCACCTGATTACTGCGGCGGTGGAACATCCGGCCGTATTGGATACCTGCCACTACCTGGCCCGGCAGGGCTTTGCCGTGACCATCCTGCCGGTGGACGAGGATGGGACGGTAAGTGTGGCCGAGGTGGAAAAAGTGCTGCGGCCGGATACCATTTTGATTAGCATCATGCAGGTGAATAACGAAGTGGGCACGATTGAGCCGGTGGAGGAGATTGGGGAATTGGCTCGGGCGCGGGGCGTGCTTTTTCATATCGATGCGGTGCAAGCTATCGGCAAAGTAGCGGTCGATGTGGAAGCCCTCCGGGCGGATGCCCTTACCGGTTCGGGACACAAAATCTATGGCCCGAAAGGGACTGGCTTTCTCTACCTGCGCAAAAGGGTGAAATTGGCCCCCTTAGTGTGGGGCGGCGGGCAGGAAAGGGCTTTTCGGCCCGGCACCGAAAATGTAGCGGGGATTGCGGGGCTGGGTCTGGCGGCGGAATTAGCCGGTCAGGAGTTGAAAACGGAGATGCCCAGGCTGGCCGCTTTGCGCAACCGGCTGATTAACGGCATTCTGGAGAAGGTGGAGGGAACCGCCTTAAACGGGCCCACGGTAAAGCGCGTGCCGACAAACGCCAATCTGCGCTTTGACGGGGTGGAAGGGGAAGCTTTGCTGCAGGCCATGGATTTGAAAGGGATATGTGTTTCCAGTGGCTCCGCCTGTTCGGCGGGTTCGGTGAATCCTTCCCACGTGCTGACGGCAATGGGCCTAACCAGGGAGGAAGCCTTGAGTTCCGTACGCATGACCTTAGGTCGGGAGAATACCGAGGAACAGATTGATTATGTTTTGGAAGAATTGCCGCAAATAGTGGAACGGTTACGGAGAAAGGCAGAGTAAGAGAAAAGGCAGAGTAGGAAGAGTTAGAGTGTGAACGCAAAAGGAACTAAGGAAAAGAAAGTGAGCGGAAGATGGTGGAGAAGAATTGCGTGGAGAAGAATAGGACAGGACATAAAAAAAGAGTAGTTGTGGCCATGAGCGGCGGGGTAGACAGCTCGGTGGCGGCGGCGTTGCTTGTGGAAAAGGGATATGAAGTTATCGGCATAACGATGCAGATTTGGCCGCAAGCCCAGGAGCCCACGCCGGGAGGCTGTTGTTCCTTAGATACGATTCAGGATGCCCGGGGTGTCGCGGAGGGTTTGGGGATCCCTTTTTATGTGGTCAACTTCCGGGATATCTTTGAGGAAAAAGTAATCGATTATTTCACTGCCGAGTACCTGCGGGGGAGAACCCCGAACCCTTGTATCGCTTGCAACCGGCAGATTAAGTTTGCAGCCTTATTGGAACGGGCGAAAGTCCTGGAGGCGGATTACCTGGCCACGGGACACTATGCGCGGGTGGTATACAGCGCGGAGGTGCAGCGCTATTTGCTTTTGAAAGGAAAAGATGAACGCAAAGACCAGTCCTATGTCTTGTATAATCTGACCCAGGAGCAGTTGGCCCATACCCTTTTCCCTTTGGGGGAGTACACTAAGGACCAAATCAGGGAAAAAGCGGCCCAATTAGGCTTAAAAGTAGCTGACAAAGCAGAAAGTCAGGAAATCTGCTTTATACCGGATCATGATTATAAAAAGTTTTTGCTGGAAAGGGTGGGGGCCGTCGAATTCCCGCCGGGGGATTTTGTTAACCTGCAGGGCGAGGTACTCGGGCGGCACCGCGGCTTGCCCTTTTACACGGTAGGCCAGCGGAAAGGATTAGGGCTGGCCTTGGGTTATCCAGTGTATGTGGTCGCCCTTGACCCGGAGCGCAACAGGGTGATTGTGGGTCTGGAAGAAGAGGTATTTCACCAGGAGCTCTACGCCAGGGACAACAATTTTATTGCCATTCCGGCCTTAACGGAAGCGCTGGAGGTCCAGGCCAAGATCCGGTATACGGCACCGGCGGCTCCGGCCCGGATTTTGCCGGCCGGGGAAGGAAGGGTGAATGTGATCTTTGAAAAACCGCAGCGGGCGGCTACACCGGGACAGGCGGTGGTTTATTACCAGGGGGATGTGGTCGTTGGTGGCGGCACCATTGATGAGGTCCTCCTGAACAGTTGAGATGGTCTTTTTAGAGGATGGTCATGGGTGGGTTTCAGGTATGATTAATCGGGAAAGGGTCATAATAAGGTTATGAGGAAAGGTCGTGAAATCAAAAACTTACCGGTGATTGACGTAATCAGCGGGCAGCAGCTTGGTTATGTCACCGGTTTTAAAATCGCTGAGCATGAAGTTCTGGAAGGACTGTATATGGTATCGCCGGATCAAAAGGTTCATTATTTGTCGCGGGAGGCGATCAGCCGCATCGGGAAAGATGCCGTATTGGTGAAAGCCGGGTCGGAGCAGGTAATTCTTGACGCACCGTCCGCATGGTCGGCAGAAGGCGGATTAAATGGTTCTGCTGTGATGACGAGCACGGGGGAAGTGCTGGGAGTGCTTTCCGATATTCTCTTTGAGGAAACCAAAGGACATATTCTCGGCTATGAAGTATCGGATGGCTATTTTAAGGACCTAATCTGGGGTAGAAAGGTCATTCCGGTGGCCAATGTCTTAACTTGGGTCAAGGACACCGTGATTGTCGATGAAAGGGTGTGAAAAGATGAAGTGTCCTGCTTGTGGCAGCAGAGCGGTGGGGAAGGTCGGTGCGGATCAGTATTATTGCTGGGACTGTTTCGTGGAATACCAGTATTACGGGAATAACCAAGCAAAGCTGTATATGGTGGAGGAGGATGGCAGCCTGGTGGAGTATTAGGTGGTGCGAAGCGGAATGCTCAAAAAACTGGTACGCATGAAACGTCCCATCCTGGTTCTCGTGGGACTTTTTTTGCTTTTATGGTTATTGTTTCTTCTGAGAGCAATCCTGTTGCCTTTTGGACTGGGTTTTCTGTTGGCCTATGCGCTGGCTCCCGTAGTTGATCAGCTTGAAAGCAAGGGTATTGGCCGCTCCGCAGCGATCCTGTTGACCTATGCTTTTTTTTTGGGTGCCCTGGCCTTGTTAATTTTCTATGCCATCCCGCCTTTAATCAGGGATCTGAACAGGCTGGTGGAGGTAATTCCCGGTTATGCCCAATCGATTCAGGAGACCATCGGGTCAATGCAGGATGGGTTTAGCCGTTTTCCTTTGCCCGCAGGGCTCAAGCAGTTGGCTAAAGATACGGTGGGGCGGATTGAGCAGCTTTCTTTAGGCTTTGTACATGGCTTTGTGCGGGCTTTGCTCAACATCGTTGAACATAGTTTCGATATTCTTCTTGCGCCGATTGTTAGTTACTACTTTTTGCTGGAATTTAAACAGTTGGGAAAATATATCCTGGCAGCAGCGCCGGTGCGCTACCGGGACGATCTGGCGCTGCTGGGGAAGGAAATCCATCAGGTGTGGCGCAATTTTCTTAAAGGCAGTGTGCTCCTGATGGTTATTGTGGGAGTATTGACCACATTGGGGTTATACTTGATCGGCATGGATTTCCCGGTATTAATCGGTATTCTGGTGGGTATTACCAATATCATTCCGTACTTCGGAGCGCTTCTTTCAGCGGTTCCGGCTTTGCTGTTAGCCTTGGTCAAATCCAAGTGGTTGGCTCTGTACGTGCTGGGTTTGCTCCTTCTGATTCAGTTGCTGGAAGGGAACATTCTTTCCCCACGGATTCTGGGTCATTCCGTGGGCTTGCATCCGCTGGTGATCATATTTGCTTTATTGGCGGGTGGTCGCTTAGGGGGCTTGGCCGGGCTTTTGCTGGCCGTACCCCTTGCGGCGATGTTGAAAGTGCTGGTCAAACTATTTTATGTGCGTTTGATTTAGAACTCGCATTTTTTTAACGAGCGTTGGGAAAATTGGAGAAAAAGCACCCTGAAGGGAGGATTTTCTTCAAGAAGATATGTGCTTCAGCGAAAAAGGGGGATAAAAAATTTATATATGGTCTTAGTAGAAAATGCCCTTGGAGACATGATTTTATTTCTTGATAATCGCCCCGCAGGTAATCAGCGAGGGTTTGATAATAGCGAAAAACACTGTTTTCTAAGCGAAGGGGTAATTGTTTTTTAAGTATAATAGGTGTAAATATATTTATACATACCGAGAACTATCGGAAAATATAATAAAATAATAATTGATTCTGAAAACATAATAATATATAATATAGGTATATAAAATAAGCGTGGGGGGATGCGAGTCATGAAAGTGTTCTTAAAGGGCAAAAAGATTTTTGCCATGCTGACTTTGATTGCTTTTTTGTGTCCGAGTGCAGCGTTGGCAACGTCAAGGGTAGATTATGACACAAACAACCCTCGGTCTTACATGAATGGGCAAGAACGGGATAAGTCCGGTAATTCGAATTATGATTTTTACTTACTAGGCAAGGGGGTACGAGACAAAGACAGTAAAGAATCGAAAAACGACAGGTATAAACCGGTCAATGACAACAAGGGTGATAAAAACAATGATAGGAACGGCAAAGACAGTAAAGGTAGAATAAATCCTGGTAATAACGATAGGGACAAAAAAGACAATAATAATAACAACTTCGATTGGAACTTTAATAACAGGGATCGGAAAGATACGAACAAAGACGCTAAGGACAAAAAGGATAAAGGCAAAGAAGATAAGGGTAAAATAAATATTGGTGACAAAAACAAACCGAACAAAGAAAACAAAGATCAAGTCCAAATTAGTGTGTAAATTCCTCAGTTATCATTATGCTTATCCGATATAAGCAATATTACTTCGATCATTAATTTGTTTTTGCTCTTCTTGCCACTGAAGGTATTCACTCATAT
>Ga0116181_1000395_pt1 | contig 39576 bp, 36 predicted proteins | sample AD_UKC075_MetaG_FD_89752 | JGI IMG/M metagenome (GOLD analysis project Ga0116181, IMG submission 89752) | Active sludge microbial communities of municipal wastewater-treating anaerobic digesters from USA - AD_UKC075_MetaG | ecosystem: Engineered > Bioreactor > Anaerobic > Digestate | place: USA... | reverse complement strand
TTCGCCCCGGACGGGCGGTTCCCGACGGTGAGTTTCCCCAACCCGGAGGAACCGGGCGCGATGGACCTGGCACTCGCCGAGGCGCGGGCGGCCGGCGCGGATGTGATCATCGCCAACGATCCCGACGCCGACCGGTGCGCGGCCGGGATCCGTCACGACGGCGAGTACCGGATGCTCACCGGCGACGAGGTGGGCAGCCTGCTGGGCTGGTGGATCGCCGAACGCGGTCGCCGCAGTGGCCGTCCCGCCCGCGGCGTCTACGCCCAGTCCGTGGTGTCCGGAACCCTGCTGGAGCGCATCGCCACCGACGCCGGTCTGGGTTATGCCACCACGCTGACCGGGTTCAAGTGGATCTCGCGGGTGCCCGATCTGCGGTTCGGCTACGAAGAGGCACTCGGTTACTGCGTGGATCCCGACGCGGTCAAGGACAAGGACGGCATCACCGCATCACTGCTGATGCTGGAGATGGTCGCGGCGCTCAAAGCCGAAGGCCGCGGGCCGCAGGACGTCCTCGACGACCTGGCCCGCCGGTTCGGTCTGTATGCCACCGGCCAGCTCTCGGTCCGGGTCGCCGACGTCAGCCTGATCGCCGACGCGATGTCGCGGCTGCGCGCCGACCCGCCCACCGCTCTCGGCGGGCGTGCCGTGCTGCGTCTCGACGATCTGGAGCAGGGTGTGGACGGTCTGCCGCCCACCGACGGTCTGCGTTTTACGTTGGCCGACGCCCGGGTGATCGTGCGTCCCAGCGGCACCGAGCCGAAGCTGAAGTGCTACCTGCAGGTGGTCATCCCGGTCACCGGCGATATGGCCGGCAGCCGGGTGGCGGCCGTGTCGGCACTGCAGGAACTGCGCGACGGGATCGGCGCCGCACTGGCCCTGTAGCGGTCGGATCAGACCTGCGCCGCGTGGGTCATCTCGATGTGGTCCGGGGTGCGCCGGCGCCCGATGACGACCCAGGCGAACACCGCACCGGCGAGGGCGACGGCGGCGAGCACCAGCATCGACGTGGTGATGGCCCCGGAGGTGGCGCTGACGACGGCCTGTTTGACGGCGTCCACCGAGTCCTGCGGCAGTCCGGCCAGGATGGCGTCGGCCCGGGTCATGTCGCCGTCCTGGATCGCGTCGGCGTACTCGGTGGCCACGTCGCGCAGCTCGGTCCGCAGGCCGAGTCCCGGCACCACCTTCGACGCGGTCAGGGTGCCGATCACCGAGGTCGCCAGCGCGACGCCGAGGGCGGCGGGGATGTTGAACGTCATCTGCATGAGGCCCGAACCCATGCCCGCGCGCTTGGCGTCCACCGCCGTCATGCCGGCGGTGTTGCAGGCGGGCAGGGCGATACCGACACCGATGCCCATCAGTGCCAACGGGATCACCATCTGCCCCAGGGAGGTCGCCGGGCCGAAGGCGAAGCCGATCCACGCCAGGGCGACGGCCTGCATCAGCAGGGCCACGGTGATCGGCAGTCCGGGGCCGACCTTGTCCACCCAGCGTCCGGCCGGCGGTTCGAACACCATGCAGATGCCGGTGGTGATTACGATCGCCCAACTGGCCTTGGCGGGGGAGTAGTCGAGCACGTTGATGAAGAACAGCGAGCCGATGAAGGTCAGGAACGGGATGTAGACGAAGCCGACCGCGCTCTCGGCGAAGAAGCCACCGGAGAACAGCCTCTCCCTCCACAACCGGAAGTCCACCAGCGGATGGGCGATGCGCGTTTCGGCGACGGCGAACAGGGCGAGCAGGCCCAGACCGCCCGCCAGCGGACCCCAGGTGGACGCGGCGGACCAACTCGACGACGAGTTCTGCAGGCCCAGGGTGATCAGGGTGATTCCGGCGCCGCCGAGCAGGAGACCGAGCCAGTCATAGCTGCCGCCGGCCAGCACGCTCTTGTAGCCGCGGGTGGCGGCCAGGGTGACGACGATGACCAGCGCGGTCAGTGGGACCGCGACCCAGAACACCCACCGCCAACTGGCGATGTCCATCATCCAGGCGGCGAACAGCGGCCCCACCAGCAGCCCGAAGCCGTGTGCGAAACCCCACACGCCCACGGCGAAGCCGCGTTGCGCCAACGGAAACGAGTTCACCACGATCGACAGCGTCGCCGGCGCCGAGATACCGATGCCGATGCCCTGGATCGCCCGGCCGCCGATCAGCAGCGGTCCGCCCATCGCGACTGCGGCAATCACCAGGCCCGCGCCGAAAATCACGAAGCCGATGACGATCAGCTTGACCTCGCCGACCAGGTCACCCATCCGCCCGCCGGCGACGAGGGCGGCGCCGAACGCGAGGCTGTAGGCGGTGATGGTCCAGGTCTGCGCCGAGAGGCCCAGACCGAGGTCTTCCTTGATGGTCGGCAGCGCCGGGCCGATCACCGTGCTGAACATCTGGGCGATCAGCGCCCCGAAGCCCATCGCGGCCAGGATCGCCCAGGCCGCCTTGCTCGCCTTCTGGTCGCCGCGGAGGGCACTGGCGGCACTGTCAGATGTCACGAGTCGGACGTCCTCTCCACGAGATCCCAGGGGCCGAATGCCTGCGGAAGGATCTGGGCCATCGTCTGAACCCCCTGCGGGGTCATCACCGCCAGGTCCGGGCCGCCGTGCTCGTAGAGCAACTGACGGCAGCGACCACACGGCATCAGCGCGTCCCCGTTGCCGTCGACGCAGTAGACGGCGGTCAGCCGACCGCCCCCGGTCGCATAGAGCGCGGACACCATCGAGCATTCGGCGCACAACGTCAGGCCGTAGGAGGCGTTCTCGACATTCGCCCCGGAGACCATCCGTCCGTCGTCGACGAACCCCGCAACCCCTACCGGGAACTTCGAGTAGGGCGAATACGAGTGGGAGGCAGCCGCAATCGCGGCCTCCCGGAGCGTCCCCCAGTCGACCTCACCGGTATCCACACCCATGTTGACCTGACCTTCCGCGGCGCCGACGGCGCCAACCTAGCACCGGGGCAGGGCCGGCGAGGGCAAAAACCGGGTCAGCGGGTGGTGGGCGGTCAGGTGATTTCGGTGCCGTCCGTGCCCGGATCGGCAGGGACGGCGGTGAGCGGGATGTAGACGGTGCCCTGGCAGTCGCCGTCGCCGATATTGGTGCCGAACGTGCCCTTCAGGGATCCGTCGGACTGCGGGCTGTAGTTCGTGACCGAACTGGCGGTGTCGTAGGTGATGGTGCGGTCCGGCAGCAGGCAGTCCCAGCGCCAGCTTTCCGAGCGTGTCCACTGAGTGCCGTTCCAGGTGAAGGACGTGGTCTTCGGAACATTGTCTTTCGGGGTGGGGCCGTCGACCACCGAGGCGGTGCATGTTCCCGACGAGCAGTCGGTGGCGAACTTGTACCAGGCGGTGTAGGCCTCCTCGCGTTGGGAGGCGGCGGCGCTGGTACCCGTCTTCTGGTCGGTGTGGAAGGTCACCTCGTACCAGCCGTCCCACTGGGGTGCCGGATCAGCGGATGCGTACGGTGCGGTCAGCAGCGACGCGGCGGAAGCCAAGGCGGCCGCCGCGTGCCACCGGGTCATCGAATGCACACTCCGTTGACGATGCTCCTGCAGTTGCCGCCGGGTTGGGTCGGGTTGATCGAGGGCGAGAAGGAGTTGCCCCCGCCCGGGGACAGTGCCTTCTCGGTACCGGAAACCGTGGGCGGTGCAGACGATGTGGTCGACGGTGCCGAGGTTGTCGACGACGGCGTGGTGGTGGTCGTGGGCTCCTCTTTGGTGCTGCTGCACCCCGCGGTGAGCGTGCCCATCGTCACGATTGCCGCCGTAGCCCCGGCCAGTGCCAGCCGCCTCATCATCGAAACGTTGCGCATCATTTCTCACCTGCTTCCGGGTGCCGGCCGGGTGCCGGAAATTCCCCTCGCCGAAGAGCGTAGTACCGCAGACCTCAGGGTGCGATAAAGCCTTCCCGCTTGTGGGCACCGTCGCAGAACGGCTTTTTGGCCGAGTGGCCGCACCGGCAGAGGTAGCTCTTGCTGGTTTCTTTCACCAGTGATCCGTCCGCGGCGAGGATTTCCACCTCGCCGACGACCTCATAGGGGCCGTCGGTCAGCGATGTGATGGTGATCTTGGAGGGTGTGCCGCTCATAACCGGCGATTCTGCCCCAGGCCCGGCGCGGTCACACCCCCAACAGCATCTCGATCTCGGTACGGGCGAAGTACAGCAGGAATCCCCCCGCCACGATCCACAGCAGCGGGCTGATCTCGCGGCCGCGGCCCGCGGCGGTGCGCACCACCACCCAACTGATGAAACCGGCCCCGATGCCGTTGGCGATCGAGTAGGTCAGCGGCATCACGGCGACGGTGAGCACCACCGGTAGCCCGACCGAGAAGTCCGAGATGTCGACATGGCGCAGGTGGGACACCATCATGGCGCCGACGATCACCAGGGCTGCGGCGGCGACCTCCGTCGGCACGATCGAGGCCAGCGGTGTCACGAACATCGCGGCCAGGAACAGCGCGCCGGTGACGATGTTGGCCAGCCCGGTGCGCGCGCCCTCACCGATCCCGGCACCGGATTCGACGAACACCGTGTTCGACGACGCCGACGCCGCGCCGCCGATCACCGCCCCGGCTCCCTCCACCACCAGCGCGGCGGGAAGACGCGGGAAGTTTCCTTTGTCGTCGGCCAACCCGGCCTCCCGGGACAGGCCGGTGAGCGTTCCCAGCGCGTCGAAGAAGTTCGCGAACACGAGGGTGAAGATCAGTGCCGTCGCGGCGAGGGTGCCGATCCGGCTGAAGCTGTCGAAGCTGACATCGCCGAGCAGTGACAGATCGGGAAGCGCGAACGGCGAACCGGTCAGTTCGGGAACGGAGAGTTTCCAGCCGCCGGGGCGTTCGGTTGCCGGCCCGAGGTGCCAGATGGCCTCGACGATCACCGCGAGCGCCGTCCCGGTCAACAATCCGAGCAGGATCGCGCCTCGCACCTTGCGGGCCACCAGGACTCCGGTGAGCAGCAGGGTGATGACGAAGATCGCGGTGGGGAGGCTGGTGATCGACCCCTTGCCCTCGTCGCCGAGGCCGACGGGCGGGGAGCCCACGCCGGTGCTGGACACGAAACCGGCATCGACGAGCCCGATGAAGAGGATGAACAGCCCGATACCGGCGGTGATCGCAATCTTCAACTGCATCGGTACTGCGTCGAACACCAGGCGCCGCAGGCCGGAGACGGCGAGGGCGACGATGATCAGGCCGTTGATCACCACCAGTCCCATGGCCTCCGGCCAGCTGACGACGCCGACCACCGAGGTGGCCAGGAAGGAGTTGATGCCGAGCCCGGCGGCGAAGGCGAACGGCAGCCGGGTGATCAGACCGAACAGCACCGTCATCACGGCCGCGACCAGCGCGGTCACCGCAGACACCGCCGCGAACTGCAGTTTGTGGCCCTCGACGTCCGCCGATCCGGACAGGATGATCGGGTTCAGCACGATAATGTAGGCCATCGCGATGAAGGTCACCAGACCGCCGCGGGCCTCGGCCCCGATACTCGAGCCGCGCGCGGAGATCTCGAAGAAGCGGTCCAGGCGATTCACGTCTGGAACCTTAAGTGGTTGGCGTCAGTTGAGCGGGGCGACCCGGAACCATGGTGTGCAACCGAAGGTTTGGAACGTCGTCATGGTGGGGGAGACGGACGCGAAGGTCGGCGACCCGCTGTGCTCGAACATCCCGTGGTCCACCAACCGGCCCAACGCGTCGTAGCCGGTCCAGGAGCAGCGCCCCATCGGCCCCACGGCGCCGACGTAGTCGCCGTAACGCACCATCTGCGGGACCGACCACGTGCCGTCGGCGGTCAACGGCGGCCCGCCGCCCCAGGGCGCGCCGGCGGCGGCGCGGGCCGCCTGGACGCAGGCATACCAGGTGAATGCCCTGGTACAGGTGTTCCACCCGGCCGAGGTGATCAGCGCTGCGTCCGGTCCGGTCCGGACGCCGACCGCGGCGCTGGGGAGCTGGACGGGTGCCGGTACTCGCCGGGTGCCGGTGTCGTCGACGGTGACTCCGCCGGCGCTGTCGGTCGGGGTGAGCCACGGCGCGGACACCGGTGTGGACCCCCGAGTGGGCTCCGGGGTGGCGGTGATGGTCTCGGTGACGGTGGTGGTGTGTGGCGGTGCCGACGCGGTCGTGGTGGATGCCGGTGTCGTCGTTGTCACCGGGGCAGGCGGCGGGGAACTGACCGTCTGAGTGATCGTGCTCGGGGCCGCAGACTGCTGGGCCGGGGCTGCTGAGTCGATGTTGCTCAGCACGACGGCGCCGACAATGAGAACCAGTGCCGTCGCCGCGGCGACGAGACGGACCGGATTGCCCGGCGCGCGGACACCCGCCGCCGGCGCGTCCGGCATCACTGCCCGTTGCGTCGGCGCCGAACTGGCGCCTGCCACTGCCGAATTGGCTGGCGCCGCTGCCGAATTGGCTGGCGCCACCGCCGGATTGGCTGGCGCCGCCGCCGACTTGGCTGACGCCCCTGCAGATGCTGCTGCGGCCAGAGCATCGACGAACTCCTGACAGCTCGAGAACCGCTGCTCCGGATCCTTCGCCATCGCCCTGCACATCGGGGCGTCGAGTGCGGCGAGTTCCGGGCGCAGCCGACTCAGGGACGGCGGTTCCGCCGTGAGGTGGCGGCTTATCGTCACCGCCGGATGGGCGTCCTGATAGGGCGGCGTGCCGGTCAGCAGATGAAAAGCCGTTGCGGCAAGGGAGTACTGGTCGGCCCGGCCGTCGACCAGGCCACCGCTCAACTGCTCGGGGGCGACGTAGTCGACCGTCCCCAGGGCGACGTTGGTCGCGGTCAGCCCGCTGGTCTCGGTGAGGGACCGGGCGATCCCGAAGTCCGCCAGCATGATTCGGCGCTGACCGCTCGTATCGTCGGTCAGCAGAATGTTCGCCGGTTTGACGTCGCGGTGCAGAAGGCCACGCAGGTGCGCGTGGTCGAGTGCCGAGGCGACCGCGGCCAGCACCTCCAGCGCCGCCACGGCCGGCATCCCCGCGGGATACCGGCCGCGCATCAACCCGGCGGCGTCCGGTCCGTCGACGTAGTCGAACGATATCCAGAGCTGCCCCTGATACTCCCCGCAGTCGTGGACCCCCACGACATGGGGATGGAACAGGGCGGCCGCCAGGCGTGCCTCGCGACCGAACCGTTCCCGGAACTCGTCGTCGGCACAGGTGGCCGACGACAGGATCTTCACCGCGTCGCGACGCGGCAGCCTCGGGTGTTCGGCCAAGTAGACCTCACCCATTCCCCCCGACCCCAGCAGGCGGATGATCCGGTAGCCCGCGAAGGTCGCGCCCATATCCAGCGCCATGCTCGGGACGCTACTGCGGCCCTCTGACAGGAATCCTCCGGCGGATGTGCCGAGCGGGACCTACCGCAGGGGCGTCGGCTCCACCACGCCCACCTCGGCGGGTTCGGCGATCGCGGCGGGCAGGAACTTCTCGATGCCGAAGACGAAGAGGGCGCCGCCGATCACGCCACCGATCAGCGGCGCGACGATCGGCACCCAGAAGTACAGGTCGCTTCCGTTCGCCGAGTACCACGCATCCTGATACCCGGTCAGCCAGGACGCCAGCCGCGGCGCGAAGTCCCGCGCCGGGTTGATCGCGTAACCGGCGTTGGCACCCCAGCCCAGGCCGATCCCCACCACGAGCAGGCCGATGATCAGCGGGCCGATGTTCGACAGCGGCGGGTTGTTCACCGCACTGGTCAGCGCGAAGATCACCATGACCAGGATCGCCGTTCCGATGATCTGGTCGAAGAACGCGGTGAACATCGTCACCCCGAGGTCCGGCGATGTCGAGAAGATGCCCTGAGTGGCCTTGGTGTGGTCCGGGTCCACCCGGTTGATGGCGTCGGAGTAGGTGAACCGCACCAGCAGGGCGCCGACGAAGGCGCCCGCGACCTGAGCACCGATATAGGGCAACACCTTTCGCAGCGGGAAGCCCTTGAACGTGGCCAGCGCCACCGTGACAGCCGGATTGAGGTGCGCTCCGGAGAGGCGTCCGGCGACGTAGACCGCCATCGCCACGCCCAGACCCCAGCCCCAGGCGATCGAGTTGTAGTCGCCGGTAGCGCCCGTCGTGGTCGGGAACCCCCCGGTGACCACCTGCGCCACCACTCCAACCCCGAACAGGATGAGGATCATCGTCCCCAGGAACTCAGCAGAGACCTCTCCGAGGAGTGGGGGACGTTTCGCCGATGTGGACACTGTTCGCCGCCTTTCGCTGCAGTGATGCACCGCAAACTAGCAACGACTCGGTGGGTGAGAGCCGGTTTCGCCGAAGCTCAACCGGCGCAGGGCGGTGCGGGAGGCGGGGATCGGGCCGGCTTCCGGAAGGGGTAGGTGAAGCCGGTGCCCTCGATAGGGTCATGCGACGCCGACATTGACCTCACTCATTCCGTTGGTCAACAATCAATCTCACATTTGAGATAAATAAGTGAAACCCCAGGGGTGTGACATGTCGACTCACGGTATCGGTGCACCCGGAGGGTACGCGCTGACCGATAACCCGTGCCCGTCGGTCGCCGTGGACACCGCGGTGCTGACCTACCGGCCCGCGGCCGGCCTTCTGGTTCTCCAGGTACGGCGCGAGCCCGGACCTGGTTGGGCGCTGCCGGGAACCTTTCTGCGTGAGCGGGAGACACTGGACCACGCCGTACGTCGGTCACTGCGGGAGAAAGCCGACGTCCACGGGGTCGTTCCCCGTCAGTTGCACGTGTTCGACCGGCCCGGACGCGACGACAGGGGCTGGGTGCTCTCTGTCGGGCACGTGGCCGTCGTGCCGGTCGAGATGCTCGCCGGCCGGTTTCCCGACACAACCCGGTTGATGCCGGCCGCTGCCCCGGGCCGGCTGGTGTTCGACCACCAGGACATCATCGGGCGGGCACTGGAGGACCTTCGGTCCCGTTACCGGGATCGGCCCGACCCCGACCGTCTGCTCGGTGAGGTGTTCACGCTGCGGCAACTGCGGCAGGTGCACGAGGCGGTGGCCGGTGCGCCGATCCCCGCCGACAAGCTCGACACCTTCCGCAGGCGGATGCAGCAGAAGCTGATCCGGGTTCCGGACGGTCCGGTCCGGTCGGACGGTCGCGGCCGGCCCGCGCAGCTGTTCAGCCGCCACGAAGCGCCCGTGTGACGCCCGCACGGTGGGTCGAGTGCTAGAACCGTGCCATGGCTGCAGCCAACGCGGGTCCCCGGCGTCGTCGCAGGACCGCGCTGATCCTGGCGGTGCTGGCAGTCGCCGCGGTGGCCGGTGTGGTGATCTGGCAGGAACGTGCCGGCTCAGACCGGCTCGCCGGGCCGTCGCCCACCTGGCGGGCGGATTCGCCATCCGGCGCGCCGGGCGCCGCCGTCCAGGCCGCGGGCTCTGGCGGCCGCTTCGACGGCGTCCGCGCACAACTCGCCCTGCTGCCGGTCCGGGGTTGGGATCGCACCTCGGACTTTCAGCGGCAGCAGTTCGGGCCGGCCTGGAGTGACGACGTGAACGTGGAGTTCGGTCACAACGGCTGCAACACCCGCGACGACATTCTTCGTCGTGATCTCACCAACCTGGCGGTGCGGCCGTGCACCTGCTTCGCCCAAAGCGGGACACTGGTCGATCCGTACACCGGTGCCACCATCGACTTCGTACGCGGCTCGAAGACCTCCGGCAGCATCGAGATCGACCACGTGGTGTCGCTGGCCGACGCCTGGTACAAGGGCGCCCGGGCGTGGGATCCGCAGCGCCGCCTCGACTTCGCCAACGATCCGCGAAATCTGCTCGCAGTCAGTCCGAAAGCCAACTTCGACAAGGCGTTTCGTGATGCGTCATCCTGGCTGCCGCCCAACGAGGGGTTCCGGTGCGACTTCGTCGCGCGTCAGATCGAGGTCAAGGCCGCATACGGTCTTTGGCTGTCGGCCAAGGAGAAACGGGCGCTCGACGACGTCCTGGCGCGCTGCTGATCACCTCGGACACCGTCGTCGGGCCGCAGTGTCACCGGGTTGTCAGACCCCCTGGCTAGGTTGCTCACCGTCCTCACGACGGGGGCAGTTCTACAACGATGGGGGTAGTCATGACACAGCCAGCAGCGGGTTGGTATCCGGATCCGTCCGACCCGAGTCGCCAGCGTTACTTCGACGGCACCGCGTGGACCGACAACTACGCGCCCTTCGGCCCGCCGGCGCCCGCCGCGCAGACGGCGCCGAAGCCGGGCATGTCCCGCGGACTGAAGGTCGGCCTCGCAGCGGGAGCGGTGCTCCTGGTCGGGGTTGGCCTTCTGAACAGCGGCGATGCGGAGAAGGCCACCGGGAGCACGTCCGCCCCGAGCGCTCAGGCCGCACCGTCTCCTCGCTCGTCGCCCTCCGCCGGCTCCGATCTGCGGCCGGCGAAAGACCCGGATGTGCCCGCGCCCGCCGGTTCCGCGGTGCGCGACGGCAAGTTCGAATTCCAGGTGCTGGGGGTCGAGCGCGGGGCGACGTCGATCGACGACGCCTTCGGCCCGGAGATCGCCAAGGGGGAGTTCTTCACCGTCAGGATCCGGGTCACCAACGTCGGCGACGATGCCCGCAGCTTCTCGGCGACCAACCAGAAGCTGATCATCAACGGCAACGAGTACGAGGCCACCAGTCTTCTGGACAACGGCTGGATGGAGGACATCAACCCCGGGCTCGGCATCGACACCCAGGTGACGTTCGACATCCCCAAGGGTGCGGTGCCCACCGCGATCGAGTTCCACGACTCGATGTTCTCCGGGGGAGCCACAGTCGCGCTCTGAGGCCGGGTGCGGCGCAGCCGACCCGGAACCCGCTGAGCCCATGCGGAACTGGAGGATCCGCATGGGCTCAGCGGGAACCCCGGTGGTGAACCGGTGGTGGCTCAGCCTTCCTTGCGGATCAGGCGCTGTAAGGCGGCCCGGTCAGGGGCGAGCAGTTCGGCGATCCGGTCGGCGTTGACGTCGGCGACGATGATCTCCCCGACATCCTTGTTGACGCCCTTGAAGATCCCGTGCGCCTTCATCTTGTCGGCCTGATACACGTTGTCCTCGGTGGGGGTCACGTAGTACACCGCGTCGGCCTTGAACCGGTGCACCAGCCACAGGTGCACCAGCGTCATGAGCCGCTTCTGCCGCATCCTGGCCGAGTAGGTGTTCTGGTCACGCACCGTGAGGATGCTGCGCCCGTGCCGGTCCTTGATCGGGTCGAATAGCACATCGGCCAGCTTCTCGCCGCCGGAGTCCCCGAAGATCGCCAGTTCCAGCACGTCCGAGCCGGCCCGCCGGGGGCGCAACTGCACGCGCAGGCGCTCGCCGAGATTGTAGTGCTCGCTCCACAGCGCCAGCCAGTCCTCCAGCAGTTTCTTGGGGACCTCGGTCTGCACCAGGTGCTGCACCTGGGTCGATCCCTTGCCCATGGCCTTCGTGGTGGCGGTGCGGCCGGAGGAGGCCGCCAGGGCCGCGTCGCTGCGCGGACCGCCCACCAGCGTCTGCGGTGTGCGGTAGGGGGACTCGATGAGCCGCATCTTGCGCTGCAACCGCGCCAGGGCCAGCATGCCGTCCTGACGCAACGCGGTGGCGAACTCCTCGGCCGCGACACCGTCGATCTGGTGACCTCCGTAGGTCATGAAGTTGAAGACGAAGCCCATCCTCCCGATCTCCTCGGGGAAGGCGCGCATCTCGTCGTCGGTCATACCGGTGGTGTCCCAGTTGAACGACGGCGAGAGGTTGTAGGCCAGCATCTTGTCCGGGTACACGGCGTGGATCGCCTCGGCGAACTCGCGGGCGTCGGCCAGGTCGGCGGTCTTGGTCTCCATCCAGAGCACATCGGCGAACGGTGCCGCGGCAAGGGATTTGGCGATGGCGTAGGGGATGCCGCCGCGCACCTGGTAGTAGCCCTCGGAGGTCTTCGCGCGCTCGCAGTCCCAGGGTGCGTCGGCGCCGAGTTCCCGGGCTTTCTTCTGGGCGGCGTAGAGCGACGCGGTCTTGGCGAACTCCAGCCACTCGGCCGCCTTCATCGCCAGGGCTTCCCCTTCGGCCTCCTTGAACCGCAGCACCTCGGCGACGGCGTTGCCGTAGGTGTCCAGACCGGCTTCGTCCTGCCAGGCGTCGACGAACTTCGACTCCACGCGGTCGAACAGGGCGTCCAGCGACCCGGTGCGGTCCTTCTTCCACGCCGCGGCGGCCTCGTCGATCACCGCGGTGATGCCGCGCTTGGCCAGCCATGCGTCGGCGGTGGCGTACTCGTCCTCGGGCAGCGCGTAGAGCAGGTGCCCGTTGAGTTCGGTGACGCCCTGATCGTGGAAGCGCCGCATCATCGCCAGGAAACACGACTTGTACGGTGGGACTTCGAGATTGGTGACCCCGAGCAGGAACGGCTGATCGCGCTCGTCGGAACGTCCGTCGAGCAGATTGGCCGCCTCCGCGTCGGTGCGGGCCACGATGATCCCGGGGACGTTCATGATGTCGAGTTGGAACCGCGCGGTGTTCAGTCGCTTGATCTGCTCGTCGGACGGCACCAGCACCTTGCCGCCCTGATGCCCACACTTCTTGGTCCCGGGCCGCTGATCCTCGATGTGGTAGCCCGTGACGCCGGCCTCGACGAACCGACGAATGAGGTTGCGCACGTGCGGATCTCCACCGTGCCCGGTGTCGGCGTCGGCGATGATGAACGGCCGGTAATCGACGGCGGGTGTGGCGGCGCGCTGCTCTTCGGTCATCTGCAGGCGCAGGAACTGCTGGTTGCGGTCGGCGGTGAGCAGGGCCCGGACCAGCCCGGCGGCCTCGTCGGGAACCTGGCTCAGCGGATAGCTCGCGAGGTCCGGGCCGGGATCCTCGGTGGTGGATCCCTTGGCCGAGGTCGCCCAACCGCCCAGATAGATGCCCTCGATCCCGCAGCGCTTCATCGTGACCGCCTGGCCCGGCGTGTACGGGCCGAAGGTGGTGATCGACTTCTTCTCGGCGAACAACTCGCGGAGGCGCGCGTAGAAGGCGGTGGCGGCCTCGCGGGCCACCGTGTAGTCCACACCGATGGTGCCGCGCTGCTCAGCGACCTGCCGGGCGGTGTACAGGCGGATGATGCCCTCGAACCGCGGGCTGTCGAAGTACTGCTGGATGGCGGCGACCTGCGCGGAGAACTCCGCGTCGGTCGAAGCTTTCGGGTCGCTGTCGGTCATATCGTCACGCTCCTCGTCGAGCCTGGTGGACACCGATCCCGGCCGGCCGCCACCGCGGCGGCCGGCCAGAACCTTCTGCTAGTGCCATCTAAGCCTCTCGAGGCCGCACTACCCCGGGCGGGGTGGACGCCTCACGCCGATTCCCAGAACGCTCGGCAGCTCTGAGCTCGAGGGATCAGGCGGGCACCACGACGAGCGGCGCCGTGCCGTCGGCCGGTGCGGTCTCGGGGGCCGGTGCGACAGCCGGGTCGACCGGTCCCGTCTCGGGGGCGACCGCCGGCGCCTCGGGTGCCGGCATGCCGGAGGCCGGGGGTTCGGTGTCCGGACCGGGCACCGGTGCGGTCTCGGGCTGCACGGTCACGTCGACGACGACCGGGGCGGGGCCGGGGACGGCGTCGGCGGGGCCGGGCACCATCTCGGCGGGGCCGGGCACCGCTTCGGCCGGTCCGGGGAGATCCGTCGGACCGGGCAGAGCATCACCGGGAGCCGCCAGCGGGTCGGCCGGCGCGGCCTCGGCGTTCATTTCCTGAGCCTCCACCGGAAGGTACATGTGTCGGGTGAACTGCGGCTGGAAGGCGCCGCCGCCACCGATCCGGACACCCGCTCCGCTTTCGCCGGACGAGACCGGGGTGCCGTCGGGCAGCGTGACCGCCGCGTGGGCACCGTTCCACCCGATCACCACCGAGTTCGGTGCGCTGCCGTAATGGAAGCCGCGGGCCAGCAGGGCCGATTCCATGTTGCCGGTGTGGAACCGGCTGCCGTAGGCCGGACGGCCAGATGCCACATTGGCGACCCAGGAGGCCAGTCCGGAGCAGTCGGTTCCGGCCGGGGAGTCGCCGCCCGGGATGTAGGGGGTCCCGGAAACCTGACCGATCAAGGACATCAATGCTGCGAGTGCAAACATGAAAATGACCATAAGCACGGATATGTGAATTCGCCAAAGCTTGTGGTGCGCCTCACTATTCGGCAATTCGGCAAATTCGCTGGTGAGGAACTTGTTGTGGGGCAGTGAAATAGGTGTGCCGATACCGAAAAGAAACTCCGAAAAGCGTTCCTTTGCAGGGCTTTCCCATTCATTGGTGGCCATACCGTTACGAAACGGGATGGCGCACAGAAAATATCTTCACCCGACGGGCGTCGATTGCCGTATCCGAGGTCCGAGTCGGACGGTCGGCCCACGCCGACTACTGTGATCCGACCCACATCGAAATGTGAATGTGAGGCAGGATAACCACATGTGTGAATGCCGTTGGTCCCCTTGCGGAGACCGCGATCACGACGGGGGCGGGTAGTCCGATGCGTGTTCTGGTTCAGCGAGTGACCGCCGCGTCGGTGTCCGTCGACGGGACGGTTGTCGGTGAGATCCGGCCACGGTCCCAGGGGCTGGTGGCATTGGTCGGTGTCACCCATACCGATGATCCGGCGACGGCGCGACGGTTGGCGGAGAAACTGTGGTGGTTGCGGATCCTCGATGACGAGCGCTCGGCGGCGGATATCGGTGCGCCGATTCTGGTGGTCAGCCAGTTCACGCTCTACGCCAACACCGTCAAGGGCCGGCGGCCGGCCTGGAACGCGGCGGCGCCGGCGGCAGTGGCCGAACCCCTGGTGCGCGACTTCGTCGATGCCCTGAGCGCACTGGGGGCGGAGGTGCAGACCGGCGTGTTCGGGGCGCAGATGAGCGTCGCCCTGGTCAACGATGGCCCGGTGACGCTTCTGCTGGAAGGCTGAATTCGGAAAGGGCCGTGGCTGAATCCTGATTTGTTATCCGTATGCGCCCCGCAGTCCACCTCGGCTAGGCAAACTTAGAGCCCTCATGCATACGCACACCTTCGTCACCTACGAGGAATTCGGTCGCCGGTTCTTTGAGTTCGCGGTCACCGAGGAGCGTGTTGCTGCCGCGTTCGCCGAGATCGCGGGCAACTCTTTCGAGATGGGGCCGATGTCCCAGGGGCCCGGGGGACTGGCCAAAATCAGCGCGAAGGTCAAGATCCAGCAGCCGCATGTGCGGCGAACGCTGGGTGAGACGATCACGTTCGCCATCCGCATTCCCCTGGAAATCGAACTCACCGTCGATCTGTGGCTGGACCGGCCGAGGTTCATCGTCGACGGCGATATCGCCCTGCGTGCCACTGCCCGCGCCGCCGAGCCGCTGATGATCGTCATCGACGTCGCCAAGCCGAGGCCCTCGGACATCGCCGTGCATGTGACGTCGAAGTCGCTCCGCGGTGAGATCGTCCGGATCATCGGCGGTGTCGACGCGGAGATCCGCCGGTTCATCGCCGCGCACGTCGCAGGCGAGATCGACAGCCCCGGATCGCAGCAGGCCAAGATCATCGATGTGGCGTACCAGATGGAATCGACCTGGGATGCCGACTGACCGTTACAGGTCCAGCGTCAGATTCCCCCCGGCCGGTGCCCTCGACACGCAGGTGAGCATCATTCCTGCCTCGCGCTCCGGTCCGGTGAGCAGAGTGTCGCGGTGCTCCACGGTTCCCGAGAGCACCCGGGTCCGGCAGGTTCCGCAGAATCCCTGCTGACACGAGTAGGCCGCCGCGACGCCGGTCCGTCGCAGGGCCGCCAACAGGGTCTCGTCCGCGGCGACTTCCATGGTCGAGCCGGTGGATTCCAGGGTGACGGTGAACGGCGCACCGTCGGTGACCGGTGGTGCGGCGAATCGTTCGAAGTGGAGTTCGAGGTCGTCCCGGCCGACCAGCCGAGAACGGATCAGGGTGATCATGTCCGCCGGGCCGCACGCGTAAATCGCTGTGCTGCAGGAACAATCGCCGAGGAGGTCATCGGCCTCAGGAACTCCGGCGGTGTCGTCGGTGCGAATGACGACCTTGTCGCCGAACCGGCCGACCTCGTCGAGGAACGGGATGCTCTCCGCGCTGCGTCCGACGTAGATCATCGACCACTCCACGCCCATCCGTTCCGCCATGGCCAGCATCGGCAGGATGGGGGTGATGCCGATGCCGCCGGCGATGAACCGCAGTCGGCGGGCGGGGGAGCCGTAACCCGGCACCGCCAACGGGAATGCGTTACGTGGCCCGTTGGTGGTGATCAGGGAGCCCACCGGCAGCGCGTCGTGCACCTCTATCGACCCGCCGCCCCCGTTGGGGATGCGGCGGACGGCGATCCGGTAGCTGTCACGCCGGTCCGGGTCACCGCACAGGGAATACTGGCGGATCCGGCCGCTGGGAAGGTGGAGGTCGAGGTGGGCCCCCGGGTGCCAGGTCGGCAGGTCGCCGCCGTCGGGCGCGGCCAGCGTCAGGGCGACGACGTTCTCGTCGCGGGCGACCACCTCCCGTCCGGTGACGCGAAGCGTAAGGGTGTGATCGCGCACCCGTGGTGGGAGCGGGCGTCGCAGCCCGGTCACCGCCCATAATCCGGTGACGGCCGCGCCGGCCAGGCGCAGCGCTGGCAGCACCATCTAGAGGTGAGCGGCGCGGGCGGCGGGGGACCCGGCCAGGTAGGCGACCGCCTGGGCCGTCGAGCCGACGTCGGCCGGGGAGTAGTCGGGCCGGAAGTAGGCCAGCGTGGTGGAGCCGAACAGGGTCCGGTACGTCGGCAGCAGTCGCAGCCGGGAATCCTGCATGCGCAGCCGCTGCATCCGCCACCAACTCATCCTCAGCTCTGGATCCCGGCGGCAGAGGTAGTAGGTCGCCCGTTCGAAGAACGAGTACAGCAACGTCATGGCCATCGTCATGGCACGAATCCGGGCCAGGTAGCTGTCGTGGAAGTAGATGGCCACATCGTGGGCGACGCAGCGGTGCTCGACCTCCTCGCTGCCGTGCCAGCGGAACAGATCGACCATGGTCGGGTCGGCCCCGAAATCGTCCCAGGCGCAGTTGAGGGCGAAGTCGCCCAGCACCGCGGTGTAATGCTCGATCGCCGCGATGAGCCAGAGACGCTCGCAGAGATTGTTGAACCGACGTTTCGGGTCGGAGGAGGTGCTGGGCGCCAGCACCTTCCCGACGATGTAGTCAACCTGTTCGAGGATCGGCCCGGGGTCGACGCCCTGCCGTTCCATGAACTCGTGCAGGGCACGCTCATGGGTGTCGGCGTGCACCGCCTCCTGTCCGATGAAACCGCGCATGTCCTCGGCGAGTCGCTCGTCCTTGACCAGGGGGAGCGCCTCGCTGAACGTGGTCACGAACCATCGTTCGGCGGCCGGCAGCACGACGTTGAGCAGGCTGACCATATGTGAGGCCACCGGGTGGCCGGGGATCCAGTGCAGCGGTGACTCGGTCACGTCGAACGCGACCTTGCGGGCCTGGATCTGTACCGGACCGGGATCGATCTCCCGGTCGAAACGGCGGGGCCGAGTCATAGGGGGATCCTAAGTCGTCCCGCGCGCCGAATGAATACCATCAGCCGACTCGTGTCGGGACCACGCTCACCACGCCGGGGGCACCCGGGGTGGGCCGGGTGCCGGCGTCGGGGTTCGGAGCGCCACTGGTCGGGGCATTCGCCACCGAGGGGGCCGCAGGGAAGTCGGGTTGGGCCTCGGCGGTGCAGTCCAACATCAACTGGATCTTCCCGGTGCTGAGGATCTTCTCGCTGGCGACGATGCACTGCGACTGGGGCACATCGCTGCCCACCGAACCGCCGAACGTCGTCGGCACGCCCTGGGCGCGCAGGATCGCCACCGCCTTGCCGTAGGGCTCACCGACCACGTTGTAGGTGCTGTTGGAAGCAGGGTCGGCGGCGCTGGCGGCCATGCTGAGCACACCCATTCCGGTTGCCGACGCCAGCACGCCGGCAGCGGCCATGAGCTTCGCGGCCACGAACTTTCTCACGAACGACCTTCCTGTCCTGCGACGACCCTAGCGCAGCGGATCCCGGGGAGCCTTGTCAGCGGTGTATCGGCGCGTGCGGGCCGTTCGTTTCAACCCCGCCGTGTCAGAACGACTCCCGCAGTCGCTCCTGCTCGAGCACGGCCTCGAGGTCGGACAGCCGGTTCATCGAGGAGACGGCTCGGGCGGTGCGCATATTGGCGGCCAGTCGGTCGCGGTGACGGTGGGTGAACGCCCAGTAGCCGGCGGTGAAGGGGCAGGCGTCCTCGCCGAGTCGCTTCTTCGGGTCGTAACGGCAGCCGCGGCAGTGGTCACTCATCGTGTTGAGATAGGCCCCGCCGGAGGTGTAGGGCTTGGTGGCCATCCGGCCGCCGTCGGCGTGCTGGCTCATGCCGATGACATTGGCCGGCATCACCCAGGCGAAGCCGTCGACGAACGCCGTCGAGAACCACTCGTTGAGGGCGCGCGGGTCATACCCGCGCTGCAGGGCGTGGCTGCCCAGCACCATCAGTCGCTGGATGTGGTGGGTCCAGCCGCGGTCGCGCACCCCGGCCAGCGCGTCCCGGAGGCAGGCGGCGGTGACCGCGTCGGCGTCGGCGTCGGACCACCACCGCGGCAGCGGTGTGTGCGCGTCCAGCGCGTTGTTCGCCAGGTACTCCGGGCCGAAGTGCCAGTACAGCTGCCAGACGTACTCCCGCCAACCGAGGATCTGGCGGATGAAACCCTCCACCGCGGCAAGCGGGGCGGCGCCGTCGCGATAGGCGTCCTCGGCGGCCCGCACCACGTCCAACGGATGCAGCAGTCCGAGGTTGAGCGGCACCGACAGCAGCGAATGCGCCATCGCCCAGTCCGCGCCCATGATCGCGTCCTCGTAGCGGCCGAACAGCGGCAGTCGGTGGGAGATGAACCGATCCAGCGCCGCGCGGGCCTCCTCGGCAGTGGCGGCGAACAGTCGCGGCCCGTCGGCTCCCACGGCATCGGGCACCAGCGCGTCGAGATCGCGGCGCACCGCGGCGTCCACCTCATCCTCAACGGGGTGATAGGGGGGCTCCGCGCCCAGGGTCATCCGGCCCTTCGGGGGACGTTCCCGGTTGTCGGTGTCGAAGTTCCACCGTCCGCCGACCGGCTGATCGCCGTCCATCAGCACCTCGAAGCGGCGCCGCTGCTCGCGGTAGAAATCCTCCATCCGGAACCGGGTGCGGTCACCGGCCCACCGGCGGAAATCCGCACGGGGCAACGCGAATCCGGGCGTCGGCAGAATCTCCGCGACGCGGCCCTCGGCCCGCAGGCGCTCGACGAACCGCCCGGCGGCGAAGGAGGTCGGCTCGTGCACCAGAACCGGCTTTCGGTGCCGACTGAGGGCTTCGGTGTAGGTGTCGGCCTTGATCAGGGTGGCCCGCTCGCCGAGGTCTGCCGCGGTGTGACGCAGTGCCGACAGAATGAGGTGCAGCTTCTGCCGGTGGAATCTGCGGCGCCGCAGTGCGGACGCGGACTCGATCAGCAGGACGGGGCGGTGCGCATGGTCCCCGCTGTGGAAATGCGGCCCCAACTGGTCGGCGAACAGCCACAATGGGGTGTCGGCGGCCGTCACCGGCACGATCCTACGGTCCCGGCGGTCGGGAAACCGCTAGCTCGGCCCGCAGGACAGCCGTTCCAGGAAGACCCGGTGCCCCGCAAGCATTTTCACGCGTGCGGCTGCCATCGGGAACCACGCCACCCGGTCGAGCTCCGGGAACTCCCGGATCCGGCCGGAGCCTCGGGGCCACTCCACGGTGAAGGTGTTACTGCGGAACCCGGCGAGGTCGAGGTCGGCGTCGACCGCGAACACGGTCAGGACCTTGCCGCCCGGTTGCCGGACCGACCCGAGGTCGGTGCGCGGCCCATCGGGCACAGGGCAGCCGAGTTCCTCGGCGAACTCCCGCCGTGCCGCGGTCCAGGGATCTTCGTCAGGGGAGTACTCCCCCTTGGGAATCGACCACGCCCCGTCGTCCTTTCGGGCCCAGAACGGTCCGCCGGGATGGCCGAGGAGCACCTCGGCTCCGTCGTCTCCGCGTCGGCGGAGCAGGATTCCGGCACTGAGTGTGGGCACCGTCAGCGTGACTCGGGATCCGTCGCCGCCCGCATGACCTCCGCCAGCGCGGCCGCACGCCGGTCGGTGAACACCTGCTCCAGCCAGATCGGGCCGCCGTCGGGGCCGGCCAGCGGCACCCGCCAGTTCGGGTACTCGTCGGTGGTGCCCGGCTGGTTCTGGGTGCGGCGTTCGCCGACCGCGTCGGTCAGCGCCAGCGCCAACAGCCGCGACGGGGTGCGGCCGAGGTAGCGGTACAGCGCGGTGGTGACGGACTCCTCCTCCGGGGTCTCCCCGGTATCCGGGAGCAGCCCGGACCGGCGAAGCTCGTCCAGCCAGGCTTGCTGCGCGGCGGCGTCGTCGGCCATCTCCTCCTCGACCGAGCGGGTCAGCAACCCCAGCGAGTGGCGTAGTTGGACGTGGTCGCCGGCCAGGTAGCCGGGGGTGGGCGGGAGGTCGTGGGTCGTCACCGAGGACAGGCACAGTTCACGCCAATGCTCGGCCGCCAGCGGGCCCCGGCTGGCCGGATCGATTTCGAACCACAGGATCGAGGTCCCCAGAACGCCGCGCTCCCGCAGGTAGTCGCGGGCCCACGGTTCGACGGTGCCCAGATCCTCGCCGACCACGACCGCACCCGATCTGTGCGCCTCGAGGGCGACGATGCCGATCATCGCGTCGTGGTTGTAGCGGACGTAGGTGCCCTGCGTGGGTGGGGCGCCTTCGGGAATCCACCACAGCCGGAACAACCCGATGATGTGGTCGATCCGCACCCCGCCGGCATGCCGAAGGACGGCCCGGATGAGTTCCCGGAACGGCTGATAGCCGTGTTCCTCGAGCTGGTCGGGCCGCCAGGGTGGCTGCGACCAGTTCTGGCCGAGTTGGTTGAACTCGTCCGGCGGCGCACCGGCCGTCACCCCCAGGGCCAGTACGTCCTGCAGGGCCCACGCGTCGGCTCCGGTGGGATGCACCCCGACCGCCAGGTCGTGCATGACACCGAGCGCCATTCCGCTGCGGACGGCCTGCGACTGGGCGGCGGCGAGTTGCTCGTCGAGCTGCCACTGCAGCCAGCGGTGGAAGTCCACCGCGGTGGCATGCCGCCGGGCGAAGTCGGCGACCCCGGGGGCGGCCGGGTGTTGCAGCCCGGCGGGCCAGCGCCGCCAGTCGCCGCCGTGCTTCTCGGCGATCGCGCACCAGGTCGCGAAATCGTCCAGCGCGGTGCCCTCACGGGCCGTGAACGCCTCGAAGGCCAGTTGCCGGCCGGCCGACCGGGGAACCCGGTACACCAGCTTGAGCGCCGCCCGTTTGGCCTTCCACGCCGCATCGCGGTCGATGCTCTCCGACTTTCGCGCCGCCTTACAGGCAGAGTCCCGAAGTGCGCGCACTCGGCCGCGCTTGGGCAGGAAGGCGAACTCCGGGATGGCTTCCACCCGCAGATAGAGCGGACTGACGAATCGGCGCGACGTCGGCAGGTAGGGGGAGGGCTCCATCGGAGCGGTCGGCGCGGCGGCGTGCAGCGGATTGACCAGGACGTAGTCGGCGTGGTGCCCAGCCCCCGCCCACACCGCGAGGTCGGTGAGGTCGGTGAGGTCGCCGATGCCCCAGGATCCGCGGGAGCGGACGCTGTACAGCTGAGTGGCCAGGCCCCACGCCCGTCGCGCCCCCATTCGGTCCGGCAGCCCCAGCCAGGCCGGGGTCACGATGAGGGGGGTGTCGAACTCCTCGTCCAGGGAGCGCAGGTGCACCCGGTGATAGCCGAGCGGCAGATCGGCGGGCAGCACGAAGGTGGCCTCGCCCACCAACCGTCCGTGGAGATCGAACGGCGGGGTGAAATTGTCGGCCTGGCGGATACCGCTGCGGACGGTCCCGTCCTCGAGCCGAACCCAGACGTGGGCCGGACTGCCGTGGGTGACATGCGCCCAGAATTGGGCTTCGGTGCCGGAACGGGCCAGGATCGTGGCCGGCAGTGCACGCGACCAGTGCCGCCGGTCCAATTCCGCAAGCGATGCGGCGCAGGCTTCCTCGGTCTCCGCACCGACCCCGAGCGCGGCGAGGACGCGCACCACGGTCGACGGGTCGACGGTCACGAAGCTCCCGGACCAGTCGTGGTAGGCGCAGGCGACTCCGAGCCGGTCGGCGAGCGCGGTCAGCATCGGTTCAGCCATGGCTGACATCTTTGTCGATGGTCAGCCCGCCGCACCGGACAATTCGATGGTCAGTACTCCGCCGATGATCAACGCGATGCCGGCCAGCATCATCAGGGTCAGCGGTTCACGGAACAAGACCCGGGCCAGCACCGCCACCAGGGCCACCCCGCACGCCGACCACACCCCGTAGGCGATGCCCACCGGCATGCCGAGTCGCAGGGTCAGCCAGATCAGGGCGAAAGAGACGACGTAACCGACCAGTACCGGGGCGATCCACTTCTTGCGCCGGAAACCGTCGGAGGCTCGCAACCCCAGCGTGGAGAACACTTCGATGAGGATGGCTGCGCCCAGCGTCAGCCAACTCACGGTCGGGTCCGATCGGCGGCGTGCGAGCCGAACTCCACCAGCAGGACCCCGGCGACGATCAACCCGATCCCGGCGACGATGGGGGCGGTGAAGGGGTCCCCGAACAGCAGGGCTGCCGAGACCGCGGTGATCGCGGTTCCCAGCGCGCCCCAGATGCCGTACGCGACCCCGACCGGCATGCCGGCCCGCAGCACCCGGCTCAGCAGCACGAAGGATGCGGTGTAACCGATCACCACCACCACCAGCCACAGTCGGTCATCCTGGGATGCCCGCAGCGAGAGCGTCCCGGCCACCTCGGTGCCGATCGCCCCGAGTAGGAGCGCCCAACTCCGATTCACGCCCAACTCCGATTCACGCCGTGCCTTCTCTGTCGGGGGATCGGTTGAGGACAATAGCCAGGGCTAGAATCCCGTCCGGGAGGTGCCCGTGGATCGGATCGCAGACGTTTTCGCGGCAATGCCGTCGCCGATGCGCGACCCGGTGCTTTTCGCGATTCCGTTCTTCCTGCTGCTGCTGACCCTGGAGTGGGCCGCGGCGCGCAAACTCGAGAAGGCCGACGGGGGCACCGAGCCGGGCCGACCCGCCGTCGGGTACTACCTGTCCCCGGACGCCAAGGCCTCGATCTCCATGGGCCTGGTGTCGATCCTGACGATGGGAGCGTGGAAGTTCCTGGGACTTCTGGGCTACGCCGCGCTGTACGTCTACGTCGCGCCGTGGCAACTCTCGCCCCGGGACTGGTACACCTGGGTGATCGCGCTCGTCGGCGTCGACCTGCTGTTCTACGTCTATCACCGGATCGCGCACCGCGTGCGTCTGGTGTGGGCCACCCACCAGGCGCACCATTCCAGCCGGTACTTCAACTTCGCGACCGCACTGCGGCAGAAGTGGAACAACAGCGGCGAGCTGGTCATGTGGGCGCCGCTGCCACTGCTCGGGGTGCCGCCGTGGATGGTTTTCTTCAGTTTCTCGATCAGCCTGGTCTACCAGTTCTGGATTCACACCGAACGAATCGGGAAGCTGCCGCGGCCCATCGAGTTCGTGTTCAACACCCCGTCGCATCATCGGGTGCACCACGGTATGGATCCGGAGTACCTGGACCGCAACTACGGCGGGATTCTCATCATCTGGGACCGGATGTTCGGCAGCTTCCAGCCGGAGATCTTCCGCCCGCATTACGGGTTGACCAAGCCGGTCGACACCTTCAACATCTGGAAACTCGAGACGCACGAGTACGTCGCCATCGCCCGCGACGTACGGGCCGCCACCCGGTGGCGTGACCGATTCGGCTACGTGTTCGGGCCGCCGGGCTGGGTACCGGCCGGCACATCGGTATCGGCGGGAAAGGCGGGATAGCCCGATGGGCATCGACATCCACGAGACGCTGCTACCGGGTGTGGGGCTGCGTTACGAGTTCGACAACGTCGACGGTGACCGGATCTGTGTGATCGCCCGCCGCCGGGGCGAATTCGAGTTCTTCGTCTCCACCGCCGCGGACCCGGACAGTGCCCAGCGGGTGTTCCGGCTCACCGACACCGAGGCCGACGCGCTGGCCCAGATCTTGGGTGCCCCGCGGATGGTGGAAAGTTTCGCCGACCTGAGCAGGGAGGTGCCCGGACTGGAGGCCGGCCAGATCGAGGTGCTGCCGGACTCCCGCTACGCGGGACGCCCACTCGGTGACACCCGGGCCCGGACCCGCACCGGGGCCTCGGTGGTGGCGCTCGTCCGGGGCGACAAGGTGGTGGCCTCGCCCGGGCCCGATGAGGTGCTGCGCGCCGCGGACGTATTGGTGGTCATCGGCACCGCCGACGGGATCGCCGGAGTTCGTCACCTCATCGAGCAGGCCATCGATCAGACCTGACGGTGGCGATATCCGCGGGACTGCTGCTCGAACTCGGTCTCATCCTCGTTGCGCTGACCATCCTGGGGGCGGGTGCCCGCCGCTACGGGCTTTCTCCGATCCCGCTGTATCTGCTGGCCGGACTTTTCCTCGGTGACGGCGGGATTCCGGTTCCGGAGGCGGCGGACTTCCTCGAGACCGGGGCCTCGATCGGAGTCGTGCTCCTGCTGCTGACCCTGGGTCTGGAGTTCTCGGTGATCGAGTTCACCGCGAGCCTGCGCCGGCACCTGCCGTCCGCCGCGGTGGATCTCGTCCTCAACGCCACGCCCGGGGCGATTGCCGGATGGCTGCTCGGCCTGAACGGTGCCGGGATACTGGCGCTGGCCGGCGTCACCTACATCTCGTCCTCCGGGGTCATCGCGCGACTCCTGGGCGACCTGCGCCGTCTCGGCAACCGCGAAACACCCGCGGTGCTCTCGGTGCTGGTGCTCGAGGACTTCTCGATGGCCGCATACCTGCCGCTGCTGACCGTCATGGCCTCCGGCGGTTCGGTGGCCGAGGCGATGCTGTGGATGGCGGTGGCGCTGGGGGCGCTCGGACTGGCCTTCCTCGTCTCCTACCGCTGGGGACACCACGTCGGCCGGGCGATCGGTCACCCCGAGGACGAGCAATTGCTGCTGCGGATCCTCGGACTGACGCTGATCGTGGCCGCCGTGGCCGAGGAGATCCACGCCTCGGCCGCGGTGGGTGCCTTCCTGGTGGGACTGACACTGACCGGACGGACCGCCGACCGGGCCCGCGCCGTTCTGGGTCCGCTGCGCGACCTCTTCGCCGCGGCGTTCTTCCTGTCCATCGGATTCGCCGTCGCACCCGCCGAACTGTTGCCGCAGCTTCCCGCCGCGCTCGCCCTGGCAGCGGTGACGGCGGTGACCAAGATCGCCACCGGGGTCTATGCCGCACGCCGGGACGGCGCGGCCCGGCCCGGACAACTGCGGGCCGGGACCGCGCTCATCGCCCGCGGGGAGTTCTCGCTGGTTATCATCGGCCTGGTCGGCGCCGGGTCCGGCGTCCTGGCGGCGATCGCCACCCCGTACGTCTTCGTGCTCGCGATCGCCGGTCCGCTGATCGCCCGGTTCACCCGATAGCGGCGCCCCGTTCCCCCGTGCGCATCGGACCGGTCGGGGCCGGGCTTCGACTCCCGATCCGATGTTTGCCGTACGGCCCCTGCACGGCCCCGATTTCCCGGTAGGCTCGCGGACGGCCCGTCCGCAAAGAGGCGGCTTACAGGAGGTAACAACTGTCGTGGGAGACACACTCAACGCAGGACAGAAGCTGGGCAAGGGAGATTCGCTCACGTCGAACAACGGCGCGTACACCCTGACCCTGCAGGAGGACGGCAACCTGGTCCTGGCGGCCCGTGGTGAGGCGGTCTGGGCGACCGGCACCGACGGCCAGGGGGCTGACCGCGCTGAAGTCCAGACCGACGGCAACTTCGTCATCTACGCGGGGGACAAGCCGATCTGGCACAGCGACACCAAGGGTAAGAAGCACACCAAGCTGGTCGTTCAGGACGACCGCAACGTCGTGCTCTACTCCGACTCCGGCGCCGCCTGGGCGTCGAACACCGACACCGACGCCCCGCCGCCGCCGGAGGTCGTGGAGGAAGCTGTCGCGGAGGTCAAGGAGGTCGAGGTCGAGGTCGCTCCGGTGGTCAACGAGGTCAAGACCTACACCGTTGTCTCCGGTGACACCCTGTTCAACATCGCCAAGCAGTTCCTCGGCGACGGCAACCGCTACCCCGAGCTGGCCCAGTTCAACAACATCCCCAATCCCGATCACATCGAGGTCGGTCAGGTCATCAGGATTCCCTGACCCTCTCGGAGGGTGACGACGGGGCCCGCATGAGCGGCGGGCCCGCAGTCACAAGTCGGTAACGTTCGGCCGCGAGCGCCGATACATAGTCGACATGTGATTGCGACCGCGTCGTTGACGGGTCGCCGACCGATCGGGGTGTATGGTGGCCGGTTTCCTGCGATCCGTCGTTCTTTCCGCCGCTGCGGCCGGAGTCGCGTGGGCATCCCTGGCGGTGCTCGGCGCTCCGGCCGCGGCGGCAGACCCGGTGCTGGCCGACCCGGTGAAGGCAGAGGTCGTGACGGCCGACCTGACGCAGGCCGACACGGTGACCGTCTTCCCCGGGATGGAGATCCGTCAGGAATCGACCCTGTGCACCCTGGGCTACATCGACGCGGTCCAGCGCATCGCCTTCTCCGCCGGCCACTGCCGCGGCAGTGGCCGGGTCACCGATCGGAACGGTCGGTTCATCGGGACGGTCACCGCATCCCGCGACAACACCCCCGACGGCACCGTCGTGCGGACCGATCAGGTGATCTCCGACTACCAAACCATCGCTCTCGCCGACGACGTCGCGATCAACAATGTGCTGCCGAGCGGTCGTCAACTGGTGACGGACCCGACGGTCGTTCTCGCCCCCGGTCAGCAGGTCTGCCATTTCGGTGTGATCACCGGCGAAAGCTGCGGCACCATCGAGGGTGTCAACAACGGGTGGTTCACGATGGCGAACGGTGTGGTCAGCCAGAAGGGCGACTCCGGTGGCCCGGTTTACACCCACCTCGCGGACGGGACGGCCGTGATCATCGGTTTGTTCAACAGCACCTGGGGTCATCTGCCCGCCGCGGTCTCGTGGCAGGCGACCAACCAGCAGCTGCGCGAGGACACGGGGGCGGGCGGCGTCATCAGTGTCGCCGCCAGTGCCGTCAGCTGATCGGTTCCGGTGAGCCCGCGGGAAAACTAGAACACGTTCTCGCCGCATCGGGCCGTCAGCGATATCCTCGGCCCATGACCGGCCTCGACATCCCCGCCACCATCGACGCCTCCGAGGTCAGCGACTGGTCCGACGACGTCGACGTCGTGGTGATCGGTTTCGGGATCGCGGGCGGGTGCGCCGCGGTGACCGCGGCGGCCGCAGGGGCTCGGGTTCTGGTGCTGGAACGGGCCGCCGCGGCAGGCGGCACGACGGCGATGGCCGGCGGGCACTTCTACCTCGGCGGCGGCACCGCGGTTCAACGGGCTACCGGCCATGACGACAGCGTCGACGACATGTACTCCTACCTCGTCGCGATGTCCCGTGCGCCGGAGCATGACAAGATCCGGGCCTACTGCGAGGGCAGCGTCGAGCATTTCGACTGGCTGGAGGATCTGGGGATCCACTTCGAGCGCAGCTACTACCCGCACAAGGCGGTGATCCAGCCCAAGACGGAGGGGCTGATGTACACCGGCAACGAGAAGGTCTGGCCGTTCAACGACATTGCCCGGCCGGCGCCGCGGGGCCACAAGGTCCCGGTTCCGGGCGACACCCGGGGCGCGGCGATGGTGATCGATCTGCTGCTCAAGCGTGCCGATGCGCTCGGGGTGGAGATCCGGTACGAAACCGGGGCGATCAATCTGGTGATCGAGATCGGTGCGGTAGCCGGTGTCGCGTGGCGGCACTTCGGCCAGACCGGTGTGATCCGGTCCCGTGCCGTGGTGATCGCCGCGGGCGGATTCGTCATGAACAAGGACATGGTCGCCGCGTACACACCCAAACTCGCGGAGAAGCCTTTCGTGCTCGGCAACACCTACGACGACGGTCTGGGCATTCGGTTGGGGGAGTCGGCGGGTGGCGCCACGAAACACATGGACCAGGCCTTCATCACCGCGCCGGTGTACCCGCCGGCTGTCCTGCTGACCGGCATCATCGTCAACAAGCTGGGGCATCGCTTCGTCAGCGAGGACTCGTACCATTCGCGGACTTCGGGCTTCGTCATGGATCAGCCCGACAGCGCCGCCTACCTCATCGTCGACGAGGCACACCTGCAGCGACCGGACTTACCTCTGATCACGTTCATCGACGGCTGGGAGACCGTCGAGGAGATGGAGGCGGCGCTGGGCATTCCGGCGGGAAACCTGGTTGCCACGCTTGACCGTTACAACCGCTACGCCGCGAAGGGGGAGGACCCGGACTTTCACAAGCAACCGGAGTTCCTCGCGCCGCAGGATCATGGGCCGTGGGCGGCGTTCGACCTGTCCCTCGGCAAGGCCATGTACTCCGGTTTCACCGTCGGCGGCCTCGCCACCAGCGTCAACGGTGAAGTGCTCGGCCATGACGGCGCGCCTATTCCGGGCCTGTACGCGGCGGGGGCGTGTGCCTCGACCATCGCCCAGGACGGCAAGGGGTACTCCAGTGGGACGCAACTGGGCGCCGGGTCATTCTTCGGGCGTCGCGCCGGAGCCCACGCCGCGCACGCGGTGGGGGCGCAGGCGCGTTAGTTCGGGCGCCGGAGCCCACGCCGCGCACGCGGTGGGGGCGCAGGCGCGTTAGTTCGGGTGCCGGAGCCCACGCCGCCTCGGCGGCGGCATTCTGGCGGGTGCCGACTAGTGTCCAGGAATGACTACCGCATCTGAGGGGCTGCCCGTTGTCGTAGGTATCGACGGATCGGACACCGCCCTCGGCGGTGCCCGATGGGCCGCGGAGGTCGCGACCAGAAGCGCGCGTCCACTCACGCTTGTGCACGCGATACCCAAGCTGGAATGGCATTTCACCGCCCCACCCGCCGGACTTGAGCAGAGCTCTGATGGCGACGTGGTGCTCGCCGCCGCGGAACAGGCAGTGCGGTCGATGCATCCGGATCTTGCGATCCGCACGGTGGCCGTCAGAGGTGCGGTCGCGACTGCCCTGGCAGACGCCTCCGAATCCGCCCGTTTCCTGGTGCTGGGCGAGGGTGCGGCGGGCCATCGCTCGCTCGGTGGGCATGTCGCAAGAACCGTCCATCGGGCCCGCTGTCCGATAGTGGTCTGGCGGCCCGCGGTCGCCAGGCGGACCGGCAAACCGCTGCCGATCGTCGTCGGCATCGACGAGTCTGATGCATCGACCCGAACGCTGGCCGAAGCTTTCGACATCGCCCGTACGTTGCATGCCCCGCTGATGGTGGTGCACATGTGGGAGATCGCCGCAGCGGTGGGGATGGGCGATCTCGGCGGTCAGGGAAACATGGACTGGCAATTACTCGACGTGTTGCAATCCCGGCAACGCCAACGGATGGACGAGTTGGTCGATCCGTACGCGCGGAAGTACCCGAACGCACACGTGGTCACGGTGTTCAAGGACATCAGCCCGGCGAAGGGCCTGGCCGAGCTCTCGAGGGACGCGCAGCTGGTTGTGGTGGGCAGTCACGGCCGCGGGAGGCTTGCCGACTCAATCCTCGGTTCGGTCAGCCAGAACGTGATTCATCACGCCGAATGCCCGGTTCTGTTGGTGCGGTAACGACCCGTCAGCCCGTTTCCTCGGGCTTGAACGTCCATCCGCCGTCACCGGCGAGGTGGAGGTGGAAGTTGTGGTGTTGCCTGATGCTGTCGCGGTGCGTCACCGAGACCAGAATGCTGTGCGGTAGCCGGGACCGCACCAGTCGGTAAAGGGCGTACTCGTTGCCGGCATCCAGAGCCGACGTCGATTCGTCGAGGTAGATCACCCTGGGCTCCTGCAGCAGGACCCGGGCGAACGCGATGCGCTGCTGTTCGCCGGGGGACAGCGTCTTGGACCAGTCCTGCGTCTCGTTGAGCCGGTTGGTCAGGTGCCCCAATGCCGCGTCCTCGAGGGCGGCGATCAACCGTTCGTCGGCGATGCTGGCCTCCTGGCGCGGATAGGCCAGCACGGCTCTCAGGTCGCCGAGTGGGAGGTAGGGCACCTGGGACAGGAACATCGCGTCTCCGCCGTGGTCGGGCCGGCGTACGGTGCCGGTCGCGTAGGGCCACAGCAGGGCGATGCTGCGCAGGAGGGTGGTGCGTCCGCATCCCGACGGCCCTGTGATCACCAACGAGTCGCCGGGTTCCAGGCGCAGGCTCAGTGGTTCCAGCAACTGCCCGCCGGCGGGGTTACGCACCTCGACATCGATGAGTTCCAGGGAGCCGTCCGCGCTGTCCTCCGCAGTCAGCCTCGGCAGTTCCCGGGACTCCCGGTCCGCTTCGACCAGACCGTCCAGTCGGATGATGGTCGCCCGATAGGCGGCGAACGAGTCGTAGATCGCTCGGAAGAACGACAGCGAGTCGTGCACGGCGCTGAACGCCGATGCGGATTGGGTCACGTCGCCGAAGGTGATCTGGCCCTTGAACAGTCGCTGCGCCTGGACGACCAACGGAAGTGGGTTGATCAACTGGCTGATCGCGTTGTTCCAGCCCAACAAGGCCAGGTTGCGCACCACGTAACCGCGGTAGTTGTCGATGATGGCGCTGAAACGCTTGCGCAGAACGGACTTCTCAGCCTCCTCGCCACGATAGAAGCTGACGGACTCGGCGGCGTCGCGCAGTCGTACCAACGCATAGCGGAACGCGGCGTTGGTCAGTTCGTTGCGGAAGCTGAACCGGATCAGCGGCCGGCCGATCCAGAACGCGACGAACGTCGTCGCGAACACATAGACCAGGGCAATCCAGAACAGGGCGTGGTCGATGGTGATCCCGAAGAACGTCAGTTCGCCGGACAGGCTCCACAGGATCGGGGTGAACGCGACGACAGACACCATGGAGTTGATCGCGCCGAACGGCAGGGTCGCGATCGTCCCCAGTGACGGCACGTTCGGCCCCTGGCCGGTGAACGCCGTGAACGAGTCGATGTCGAGTTGGATGCGTTGATCGGGATTGTCGATCGGCGCGTCGAGGAACCGCCCGCGGTAGAAGGCCTCATCGTCGAGCCAGTCCGCGGTGAGCCGTTCGGTGAGCCACACCCGCCAGCGGATGATGAACCGCTGGGTGAGATAGATATCCACGAGTTGACGGCTGATGTACAGGACGACGATCAGCATGAAGGTGACGATCGCCGTCCAGAATCCGTTCACGCCGGAGTCCCGCACCGCATCGTCTCCGGCCGCGGCGCCGGCGAAGGCGACCTGAAGCGACGAGTACAGATCGTTGCTGAAATAGCTGAGCAAGACGTCCAGTCGAACGGCGATCAGAGTCGAGAACAGCAGCAGCCCCAGCCACGCCCACACCAGAACGCCGTCGCGGCCGCGGAAGTAACCCCCGGTGATCCTCCAGAACTGACGGCCCCAGGAGGTGTAGCGGGCCAGCACCACCAGCACGATCACCGTCACACACGCGGTGATCGCCCAGGCCTTGGCCGCCCACAACAGCGAATGGCTGAGCTCGTTGGCCCAGTCCAGCGACGGCGCGTACATCTCCATGGGCATTCACCTCCGGGGCCACCGATTGGGTCGCCTCGCGGCTCAGCATTACAGCAGCGCGGTCAGGCTGGTGCTGGTTCGATCCGGCTGAGTCGCCAGGCACCATCACCGAGTAGTTCCAGGTGAAGGTCGTGGTACTGGTCCACAGTCGGGCGGTGGCTCACGCTGACCAGGATCGTCTTGGGCAATTCGGTGCGCACCAAGTCGTAGACGACGAACTCCAGACCCTGGTCGAGGGCCGAAGTAGCTTCGTCTAGCAGGGCCACCTTGGGCTTGGTGAGCAAGATTCGGGCAAAAGCGATCCGCTGCTGCTCCCCGGGCGAAAGTACCTTGGCCCAATCCTCCTCATCGTTGAGCCGGTTGGTCAGGTGCGGTAGCGCCACCTTGGACAGCACAATCTGAAGATCCGTGTCGGGTATCTCGCCGGATGCGGCGGGATAGGACAGCACCGTGCGCAGGTCACCCAACGGAACATAGGGCGTCTGGCACAAGAACATGGTTTCGTGACCATCTAGGGGGCGACGCACCGTGCCCGTGGTGTACGGCCACATCTGGGCGAGGCTGCGCAGCAGTGTGGTCTTACCGGACCCGGAGCGACCCGTCACCACCATCGTGTCGCCGGGTTCCAGCCGAAGACTAAGCGGGTCGACCAGTTGGGCGCCGCCTGGGGCATGCACCTCGACACCGCGCAGTTCCAGGGTGCCGTCCGTGCAGTGCTCAGTGTCCAGGCTGGGCATCTCCCTCGCCAGCCGGTTGGCTTCGCACAGTCCGTGCAAACGAATGACCGCCGCCCGGTAAGCGGCGAACTGATCGTAGGCGTTTCGGAAGAACGACAATGAGTCGCTGATATTCGAGAACGCACTCGCGGACTGGGTGACATCGCCGAAATCCATTTTGCCGCTGAACAGATTTGGCGCCTGCACGATCAGCGGCAGCGGAGTGATGGCCTGGCTCATCGCCAGGTTCCAGCCGGTGAACTCCAGCGTCCGCCTGACGTAGCGACGGTAGTTGCTGATGATGTCGTCGAATCGGGTGCGCAGAAGGCCGCGTTCGGTGCTCTCGCCGCGGTAGAACCCGACCGACTCGGCGGCGTCGCGAAGACGGACCAGCGAATAACGGAACGCCGCGTTGGTCAACTCGTTGCGGAAGCTCAGCCCGATCAGCGGCCGCCCGAGCCAGAACGCCACAACCGTGGCGAAGAACACGTACACGAACGCCACCCAGAACAACGCCTTGGGCAGTGTGACACCAAAAACCGTCACGCTGTAGGACAGGCCCCACAGGATCGGCACGAACGCCACCACGGTCACCACCGATGAGATGGCGCCGAAGATCAGAGTCGACCCGGTTCCGACCGTCGGGGTGTTGGGAGTACCGCCGGTACCCGTGGTGAAGATGTCGACGTCGTACTGGATGCGCTGATCCGGGTTGTCGGTGTTGGAGTCGGTGAATCGGTTGCGGTAGTACGCGCGGTCGTTCAGCCAGTCTCCGGTCAACCTACTGGTCAACCAGGTGCGCCAGCGGATGATGAATCGCTGGGTCAGGTAGATGTCCAGCATCACCTGACTGATGTAGATGGTCGCCAGAATCCCGAAGGTGATCAGCGCGTTCCAGAATCCACTGATGGCCCCCGCGCGCACCACCTGCTCGTCTTGGCTGGTGGCCTCGAAGGCGACCTGCAGTGACGTGTAGAGATCGTTGCCGAAATAGCTGAGCAACACGTTGATCCGGACCGACACGATCACCGAGAGCAAAAGGGCACCGAGCCAGATCCATACCTTGACTGCCGGTCGGCCGGTGAAGTACCCGCCGGTGACCTGCCAGTACTGGCGACCCCAGACGGTGAAGCGCGCTAGCAGGACGAGCGCGATCATGGTCAGCGCGGCCGCGATCGTCCAAGCCTTGAGAATCCACATCAACGACGGGACCAGTTCGTGGCCCCAGTCCATGGACGGTACGTACGGCTCCAACGCGCTCTCCTCCATGCGGCGGCACTCTCCGGCGAAAGTTACCGCAGCATCGGGGTTTGAGCGTCGGCGCATCGGGGTTCGGGATCGGCTCGGTGCTGGATACGCTCGTCTGATGGGGATCGATGTCGAGAACGCGCACACCATCCACGCCGGCCGACTGATCGCCCGACGGCTGCGCGCCAGCGGGATCGACACCATGTTCACGCTCTCGGGTGGGCACCTGTTCTCCATCTACGACGGGTGCCGCAGCGAGGGAATCCGGCTGATCGACACCCGCCACGAGCAGACCGCGACGTTCGCCGCGGAGGGCTGGTCGAAGGTGACCCGGGTGCCGGGGGTAGCCGCTCTGACCGCCGGACCGGGAATCACCAACGGGATGAGCGCGATGGCGGCGGCGCAGCAGAACCAGTCGCCACTGCTGGTGCTCGGCGGACGGGCGCCGGCACTGAGGTGGGGGATGGGCTCGCTGCAAGAGATCGACCATGTGCCGTTCGTCGCCCCGCTGTGTCGATACGCCGCGACCGCCGAGTCGGCGGCGGCGGTCGGCGACCGCGTCGATGACGCGTTACGCGCGGCTGTCGGAGCCCCGTCCGGGGTCGGCTTCGTGGACTTCCCGATGGACCACGTTTTCGGCGAGGCCCACGACCGTGGTGAACCCGGGGCGTTGACCGAGCCGACACCGGCCGCCGTCGCCGACGGTGCTGCCCTGCAGCAGGCGATCGACCTGCTGGCCGGCGCCCAGCGCCCGGTGATCATGGCCGGGACGAACGTCTGGTGGGGGCATGCCGAGAACGAACTTCGCGTCCTGGCCGAGCGACTGCGGATTCCGGTCGTCGCCAACGGGATGGCTCGCGGGATCGTCGGGGCCGACCACGACCTGGCGTTCTCCCGGGCCAGGTCGACGGCGCTCGCCCAGGCCGACGTCGCGGTCGTGGTCGGCGTCCCGATGGACTTCCGGCTCGGCTTCGGCGCGGTGTTCGGCGCGGACACCGCATTGATCAGCGTGGATCGGTGCGCGCCGGAGCGTCCGCATCCGCGGGCCGTCGCCGCGGGCCTCTACGGCGACCTGCCCGCCACCCTCAGCGCGCTGGCCACCGCCGCCACCGGCGACCATGAGGAGTGGATCGGCTCGCTGCGGACGGTGGAAGGCAGAGCGCGCGCCGCCGAGGCGAGGGAACTGGCCGACGATCGCACGCCACTGCATCCGATGCGGGTCTACGCCGAACTGCTCCCGATGCTGGACCGAGACGCGATCATCGTCGTCGACGCCGGCGACTTCGGCTCCTACGCCGGGCGGGTGATCGACAGTTTCGTCCCGGGCGCGTGGCTGGACAGCGGTCCCTTCGGCTGCCTGGGGTCGGGCCCGGGCTACGCGCTGGCCGCCAAGCTCGCCCGCCCCGACCGGCAGGTGGTCCTGCTGCAGGGCGACGGGGCCTTCGGCTTCTCCGGAATGGAATGGGACACCCTGGTCCGGCACGGCGTTCACGTGGTGTCGGTGATCGGCAACAACGGCATCTGGGCGCTGGAGAAGCACCCGATGGAGATGGTGTACGGCTACTCGGTGGTGGCTGACCTGCGACCGGGCACCCGCTACGACGAGGTGGTGCGCGCGCTCGGCGGCCACGGGGAACTGGTGTCGGAGTCGGCGCAGTTGCGGCCCGCCCTGCGCCGTGCCTTCGAGTGCGGGCTGCCGGCGGTGGTGAACACGCTGACCGATCCTGCGGTCGCCTACCCGCGGCGCTCGAATCTGGCCTGAGCGCCGGTGCGCTCGAATCTGGCCTGAGTGCCGGTGCGCTCGAATCTGGCCTGAGCGCCGGTGCGCTCGAATCCGGCCTGAGTGCCGGTGCGCTCGAATCCGGCCTGAGCGCCGGTGCGGCGCTCGAATTTGCCGCGGCCACTGAGCGGTACCGTTGACCCCGTGGCAAAAACACCCAAGACCGCGTCCGGCCAGGGCCGGCTGAGCCGCGGCTTCTGGCGGCTGCTGGGCGCGAGTACTGACAAGGTCAAGGCGCAGTCGATGGCCGAGGTGGAGGCGGCGGCGGAGTTCGACGCGAAGGCCAAGGGCCTCGACGACAAGCAACTCGCCAAGGCGGCCGGGTTGCTCAAGCTCGGCGACCTCGCCCAGTCCTCCGACATGCCGCAGTTCCTGGCCATTGCCCGCGAGGCGGCCGAGCGGACCACCGGTCTGCGGCCCTTTGACGTCCAGTTGCTCGGTGCTCTGCGGATGATGGCCGGCGACGTGGTGGAGATGGCCACCGGCGAGGGCAAGACACTGTCCGGCGCGATCGCCGCCGCGGGTTATGCGCTGGCCGGCCGCAATGTCCACGTGGTCACCATCAACGACTATCTGGCTCGCCGCGACGCCGAGTGGATGGGTCCGCTGATCGAGGCGTTGGGGCTCACCGTCGGGTGGATCACCGCCGACTCCACCCCCGAGGAACGCCGCGCGGCCTACCAGTGCAACGTCACCTATGCCTCGGTCAACGAAATCGGCTTCGATGTTCTCCGTGACCAGTTGGTCACCGACGTCGCCGACCTGGTGTCGCCCAACCCGGACGTCGCGCTCGTCGACGAAGCCGACTCGGTACTGGTCGACGAGGCTCTGGTGCCCCTCGTGCTGGCCGGCACCAGCCACCGCGAGACGCCGCGACTGGAGGTGGTGCGGCTGGTCGGCGAGCTCATCGCCAGCCAGCGGGGTGAGGAGTACTTCGCCACCGACACCGACAGCCGCAACGTCCACCTCACCGAGGCCGGTGCCCAGCAGTTGGAGAAGGCGCTCGGCGGGATCGACCTGTACTCGGAGGAGCATGTCTCCACCACGTTGACCGAGGTCAACGTCGCCCTGCACGCCCATGTCCTGTTGCAGCGCGATGTGCACTACATCGTCCGGGATGGTGCGGTGCAGCTGATCAATGCGTCCCGCGGCCGGATCGCCACCCTGCAGCGCTGGCCGGACGGGCTGCAGGCGGCCGTCGAGGCCAAGGAGGGCATCGAGACCACCGAAACCGGCGAGGTGCTCGACACCATCACCGTCCAGGCGCTGATCAACAGGTATCCGACGGTCTGCGGGATGACCGGTACCGCGCTTGCCGCCGGTGAGCAGCTCCGGCAGTTCTACTCCCTCGGGGTTTCGCCGATTCCGCTGAACACGCCGAACGTGCGGGTCGATGAGCCCGACCGGGTCTACGTCAGCGCCGCCGCCAAGAACGAGGCGATCATCGACCACATCATCGAGGTGCATGCCACCGGGCAGCCCATCCTGGTCGGAACCCACGACGTCGCCGAATCCGAAGACCTGCACCGCCGCCTGGTGCGGCGCGGGGTTCCGGCCGTCGTCCTCAACGCCAAGAACGACGAGGAGGAGGCGGCCGTCATCGCCGAGGCGGGCAAGCTCGGGGCGGTGACGGTGTCGACCCAGATGGCCGGTCGCGGTACCGACATCCGCCTGGGTGGTTCCGGCGCCGCCGACGACGCCCCGGAGAAGGACGCCGTCGCCGAACTCGGTGGGTTGCACGTGGTCGGCACCGGCCGGCACCGCACCGAGCGGCTGGACAACCAGTTGCGCGGCCGCGCCGGTCGTCAGGGTGATCCGGGATCCTCGGTCTTCTTCGCCAGTTGGGAGGACGATGTCGTCGAGGCCCATGTTGAGGCGGCGAAGCTGCCGATGGAGTGCGACGAGACCGGCCGGGTCACCAGCCCGAAGGCGGTCGTCCTGCTCGACCACGCCCAGCGCGTCGCCGAAGGGAGGCTGCTGGACGTCCACGCCAACACCTGGCGCTACAACCAGTTGATCGCCCAGCAGCGGGCCATCATCGTGGAGCGGCGGAACACCTTGCTGAGCACGCCGGCGGCCCGTGAGGAACTGCGCGAACTGTCGCCCGAGCGCTACGACGAGTTACTGGCCGTACTGCGTGCCGGCGGCGCGGACGACGAGGCCGCCGAGCAGCAGATGGAACGGATCTGCCGGCAGATCATGCTGTACCACCTGGACCACGGGTGGGCCGATCACCTGGCCTATCTCGCCGACATCCGGGAAAGCATCCACCTGCGGGCACTGGGCCGGCAGAACCCGCTCGACGAGTTCCATCGGCTGGCCGTCGACGGGTTCGCCCACCTGGCCGCCGACGCCATCGAGGCTTCCCAGCAGACGTTCGAGACCGCCAACGTGCTTGAGGACGAGCCCGGGTTGGACCTGTCCAAGCTGGCACGGCCGACCTCGACGTGGACCTACATGGTCCACGACAACCCGCTACGGGACGACACCTTGTCGGCGCTGAGCCTTCCTGGTGTGTTCCGCTGAGCGGGCCGGGTGAGGTTGGCGGCATGGAGGGCCGGATCTGGACGATCCCGAACGTGCTCAGCGCCATCCGCCTGGCGTTGGTACCGGTGTTCTTGTACCTGCTGCTGGTTCAGCACGCCTACGGCCCCGCCACCGGTGTGCTCATGTTCAGCGGGGTGTCCGACTGGGCCGACGGCAAGATCGCCCGGTTGATGGACAACCAGTCCTCGCGACTGGGGGAGCTGCTCGACCCGTTGGTGGACCGGATCTACATGGTCACGGTTCCGGTGGGTCTGGCCCTCGCCGGCGCCGTCCCGTGGTGGCTGGTCGCGGTGCTGCTGGGCCGGGACGTCGTCCTCGCTGCGACGCTGCCGGTGCTTCGCACCCGGGGTGTCGCTGCCCTGCCGGTCACCTATATCGGCAAGGCCGCGACCTTCGCGCTGATGTCCGGGTTCCCGCTGATCCTGCTCGGGCAGTGGGACGCGTTGTGGAGCAGGGTGATCGGAGCGTGCGGGTGGGGCTTCGTGATCTGGGGTACGGGCATGTACCTGTGGTCCGCCGTGCTGTACCTGATCCAGGTCGGCATGGTGGTCCGCACAATGCCGAAGGTCCCTCGCGGTGCTATCGCCTGAGGCACCTGCGGCGGCCGCCGGTGTTTCCGGGTCCATGCCGTCGCTGCTGCGTTCGCTGCTGTCCGACCATCTCGACCCCGGCTACGCGGCGGCGGCAGCCGAACGTGAGGCCCGCGGCGGCCGGCGGCCCCACGATCGGTGGTGGCAGGCGTTGGCGGTACTGCTGATCGCGGCGGTCTTCGCCGCGGCGATCTCGCAGGCCCGTAGCACCGCACCGGGCCTCAACGAGGCCCGGCAGATCCTCGCCGGCAGTGTGCGTAACGCCGAAGATCGCACCGATCAGCTGACGGTGCGCCGGGACGCGCTGCTCGCCGAGTCCGATGCCGTGGAAAGGCAGGAACTGGCCGCCGATGCGACCGGGCGGGCACTGCTCGGCCGTCTCGACGCGTTGGACATCAGCGCTGCGACGACGGCGGTGCGCGGGCCGGGTCTGGCGGTCACGCTGACCGAGCCGGGAGTCGGCGCGGATCTCACCGACGTCTCCAAACAGCGACTGCCGGGCACCAGGCAGGTGATTCTCGACCGCGACCTGCAGGCCGCCGTCAACGCCCTGTGGGCGGCCGGTGCCGAGGCCGTCGCGGTGGGCGGAGTCAGGATCGGGCCGGGTGCGACCCTGCGTCAGGCCGGGGGCGCCATCCTCGCCGACAACCGGCCAATCGCCAGCCCGTACACCATCGCGGCGATAGGATCGCCCGCTGAACTGGCCGACGGCTTCGGACGCAGCGGGGCCCTTCAGCGCCTGCGGTTACTCGAGGCTGCCTACCGGGTCGGCGTGCGGGTCAGCACCGAGGAGGAACTGACGCTTCCCGCCAGCGCCGGCCGGGAGGTCGCGGTGGCACACGAGGGCGGGGAGGGGCACCGATGATCGGTATCGCGGCACTCGTCGTCGGCATCGTCATCGGTCTGGTGTTCCAGCCGGATGTGCCGGAAGCGGTCCAGCCCTACCTGCCGATCGCAGTGGTCGCGGCACTCGACGCAGTGTTCGGAGGCCTGCGCGCCTACCTCGAGAGGAACTTCGACGCCAAGGTGTTCGTGGTGTCGTTCCTGTTCAACACCTCCGTCGCGGCCCTCATCGTCTACCTCGGCGACCAACTGGGCGTGGGTACCCAGTTGTCGACGGCCATCATCGT
>Ga0116181_1000389_pt1 | contig 39789 bp, 17 predicted proteins | sample AD_UKC075_MetaG_FD_89752 | JGI IMG/M metagenome (GOLD analysis project Ga0116181, IMG submission 89752) | Active sludge microbial communities of municipal wastewater-treating anaerobic digesters from USA - AD_UKC075_MetaG | ecosystem: Engineered > Bioreactor > Anaerobic > Digestate | place: USA... | reverse complement strand
GTCGCGCCAGCAATGGGTGCGCCTGTCGAGAGATCGGTGACCCACGCGTGCAGCATGGTCGCATCCATCAGCGAGTCCACCCCGAGGCGCGTCGCCTGGACCCAGGACATGGCAGTTAGACGCCGCCGGTCCTGTTTGGACATCCGATCCTTCGGTTCGACGGACACGATGAGTTGGCCGAGCCCGTCCTCAAGCCAAGGAGCGAGGCTTACCTCCACATCGGCCCATGCCAGCCCGACGCCGGGCACCTTGAGCAACATCTCCGCGACCCGCTCGCCCGGAGGCTTGGTGGCGTCGTCTGACCAACGCCGACCCTGGGCCTCCTGCCACTCTGTCCAATCCGCTGGCCGCACCGCGTACACCTGCACCCGGACCTGTTTGATCCCAATCGAGCGCACCGTAAGCCTCGGGGCGCCCTTCGGGTCGAGGATCACATGATTGCCGCCGAGGATCCCCAACCGCGGTTCGGGCGGACCTACTTCCACCCGTACGGGTTCCGACGAACCTAGGATCTGGCCGAATACATCACGCAGCGCCGGATCGATTGTGACCTGGTAGGACTCATTCGCCACCGAGGCCGCGGTCACGTTGACGTAGGAGCCAGACACCGACGCCGTGAGCCGCTCCACCGGCGGCTCGACGCCGATCATCGCTTCGTCGAAAGAGTCGACTTCGATCTCATTGCTGAGCTGGATGCGCCAGGTCGCGCCCGGTGGATGATCGCCCCGTCGCCCCCAGCCGGAGCGCAGGCCGCGCACCCGGAAGGGCTCTGGTGTTGCGAATTCCCACGTTTCTGCGGCCTCGGTGACTCTCGGTCCTTCGAGCGACCGCACGCCCGCCCGGAGGGTCACGGAGCAGGCGGTGTCGAACGGGAACGGCGCCAGTGGGCGCAAGGTGACTGAGCGCCTCCCCACACCATTCGCGGTGGCGGCGTCGAAGACTACGGGATGCCGGTCCGCGGTGAGCGAGGTCAATGCAACGACCGTTTCAGCGTCAACGTCCTGATCGAAGGCCAGCCGAACCTCGCTGTCGGGTCGTACCCGATCTCCTTGTGGATAGCGCGTCACGAGCCGGGGCGCAGGTGTGCCGAAGCCGAAGGCAACATCACCTTCGAGCTCCGCGCCGCTTGCAGCTCTGGTCCCGGCTGGAACCACCACCCGGTACTCCGTGGCCATCGGCATGCGTTCGCCGTCCGGCACGAAGACGAGCGTCCGGGGGTCCATCCAGCGCCACTCGCCCGGCGGCTGCGGATCCAATCGCACGGGCGGCTCCGCGACCACCGCAGCGTCAACACTGTCGAGGGCGACCATAGGCGCGGAGAAGGTGATCGAAACCCCTCTTGCAAGGTCAACCTCGCCCTCTGGCTGATAGCGCACCACCTCCAGCGCGGCCGGCGGGGCTGCCGCTGACGCAACCGGGCGCTTCGGGTCGTCATCCGGGCCAGCGGGCGGCGGAAACGGAACTTCGACAACACGACCGGGCCTCGGTCGAGGCAGTGACGCCTCGCGCAGGGCGAACCCGGATTCCGATACGGCGGGCGGCTCAGCCGGAGCCGGCAGGCGTTCAAGCAACTCGGCAGTCGCAGCATCATCGAGCCGGCGGGCCTCGGGACGCGCGATCGCATCGGACTCGGGACGGCTGGATACTGCGCTGCCCTCGGCCAGCGAAATACCCAGCGGTCGAGATGCTTTGTCTTCCCCGTTGCTCATTTCGTTCCCCCTTTCGACGAAGGCAAATGCCCCCGTATTGACTGGCCGGTCCTCAAAGCGTGGCCATTCAGTCGCAATCGCGGGGTCTCGGCAAGAAGCAACTCGAGCAATACGAGACCGACCTCTCCGACTTGCGGCGAACTGGCCCGTCAGGAAACGAAACCTGTCCCATGGGTTCAAGTTTGACCGCCGGGTTGATTGTCTTCAGTTGCGTTAGACAGCTTCTGACATAAGTCAGAAGCTCAGGAGAAGGGCCGAGTTCCCAAAGCTCTCGGTAGCCAAAGGAGTTCTCGTACGCCATCGCCTTGCCTCCCGGCAGCTCGCCGTCGAGCATGTAGTGAACGCTTCGCATAACGGTCTTCACATACGGCACGGTCTTGCCGCCCCAGTCGGCCGCCATCTTCTCGGGCGTGAGCCTCGCTTCCATTCCGCGGAAGGCCTGTCCGTGCCGAATGGTGCTGGCGCCGAGAAGCCGTTCTATTTCTCCACGCAACTCGGGTGTCAACTTGCTCACTATTGAGCTACCACCTTCGCGAAAGTCCCGAGTCGCCGCTCAGGCACGGCGTTGCTCTACGACTGCAGCGAAACCCGAGCCATGCGGCTCCATCGTGTGGACGACGAATTCGCCGTCATTCTCAAGAAGTTCGGTTGCGCGATCAGAAATCTCGCTTGCCCCTGCATCCGCAGGAATCCCAGTGTCCGCTTCGAAGACCGGAATGCGATATTCGATTGAATCGAAAACAACGATCTGCACAGTCTCATCTGGTGTTTCGGCAGCAATCCACGCGATGTGGAACGGCGTCGCCTTGCCCTGTTTCGCATTCATCCTTGCTCCCCGCTCTAATCTCTGAACTCGACCCGCGGAACGATACTTCGTCCCGCCGACAGAAACCCCCGCGCGAATTCCGTCCAGGTCACCCGGCGAGTGCCACTTCAATCTCGTCAGCGTTTGCAGACCCAGCGTGAAAGACCGCGAATCCCTCAGCTGCGAGCGACTGATCCCGCTCTTCGTCCTCGCCGTCCACGATTGCGACCCGTTCTGTCAACCAAGCAACTTCGACCGGCCAGTAATACTTGCCCAGCTCGATGCCGATTTCGGCCTCAACCGCGCCTCGGCGTCCCAGCTCGGACAGGAGCGGCTTGACGGAATCAGCAGCCAGGTCGATCAGACCGCCCCATGCCTCAGACATACCGCTGCGAATGCCAAGGAGACCCAATGGCTCCAGAAGCGCCAGTGCGCCGTTTCGCGATAGCTGGTCATGGAAACTTGCGTTGCGGTACGAACGCAGGCATCCATAGCAGCTCGTCTCGGGTCCGCAGTCGCAATGCGCCACTCGGTCTATCGCGGCTCGCACGACCAGGTCGATGTTCTCGGCTATTTTCTTCGCCGCGCCAGCACCGCCCGGCACAGTGTCGAAAAGCACTATGCTCCTTCGGTTATCACTTGTCCAGGCGAGAGCACCGTCGATGTCGTCACGACTGATTTCGAGCGCGACCGAGGCGCCCTCCAGCATCGCGTACAACGTTGACCGCCAGTTCGATTCGTCAGCGTCCTGGTACTGGAATCCCTTGAATGTGAACTCCGCGACGTCTGACTGGTAACGATGCCCGAGTGTCAGCCGTTCCAGCGGTCCCGTGCAACCGTTGCCGCTCTGCGGCCGCTCGTGGCTCTTCGGCCAGGCACCCTTGCCCGCAGCATCAGCCCAGCCGCACCATTCGCAAACGAGGTAACCAGTCCCTAATCCTTCAGAGATCACCGCAAGGGTCGCTCGGGTTCCAGCCCGCGCTTCCACAGCCGTGCCCGCTGCGCCAGAGAGGGTGAAGGTGTCGAGCTCTTCCCCCACATCCTCGACGTAGGTCGCGCCGTTCCACGTGCGAGATGGTGGTGAAGTGCCCACTTCTGTGGCCCTGCGGTCGGCGACGAACCCGAACTCAGGCACCACAACCGTGCGGATTGCGCCGAACGATTCACCGCATGTCGGGCACGGTGACCCAGCCTCGAGCACATGACCCGACTCGTATCGCTTGCACTGCTGGCAGATCCGGTACTGCCGGCGCACCAGCTCGCGGCCCGGTACCTGCTTCAATCCCCGAGACATCCAGACCTTGCCACCGGCGACGACCTGATTGCCAGGTGCGTAATCGTAAATTGCCAATGAAAGGTTGCGTTCCAACCGCAACCGCGCGCCGATCGGCTCCGCGCAATGCAGGGTACTGAGATCGACTGTGTCGACGGGGAATCCGTACTTGGGAAGAATGTTCCTGTTCGCCAGGAATCCGATGAGTTTGCGCTTCTTGATGGTTTCAAGCGTCTTCTTCAGCCTATCTGCGCGGCGGTAGTTTTCCTCGCCGGCAGCCGCGGCGATCAGCTCGTTGAAGAGTTTGTTGTCGCCTGCGACCTCGCGTTCCACCTTGTCAAGCAGATCGACGAGTCGTTCAACCCACGAGTCATCATGAACTCCGACGTCGGAGTGAATCGCTTCGGGAATTGCGGCCTGCAGGGCGGCCTTTACCCCTGCCGGAACGGGGTTGAGGAAGCCCTGGACCCTCGCCGCCGGTGAGTCTTGTCCGTCTGCCCCGGGTAGAAAGAACTCACCGACTTCGTGCCAGGTGAGGCCTTGTTCGAAGCTATGTCGAAAGTATGCGGCCATGGCGATCGAGTAGGCGTGGCGGCGAGCGATCATCGCGTTGTCGATGGGCACCCACGGGATGCGCATCTGCCCCGCGATCATGGTCTGGGGATATTGATACTTCGCCAGGTCGTGGGACGCCCGTTTTGCATAGGTAAGCACCAACGCCGCCGACTCCGAGCGCCTACCGGCTCGCCCGGCACGTTGAACATAGTTGGCCGTCTTCGGAGGCATGTTTCGCATGACGACAGACTGCAGGTCACCAACGTCGACGCCCAGTTCGAACGTTGTCGAGCACGAGAGCACGTTGACGCGTCCCGCAACGAAGTCCTGCTGAATTTCTGCAGCTTTTCTCGGACTCAGCTGTGCCGTGTGTTCTTCGGCGTCCATAGGCGCCGTAGCCATGGTCTCGTAGGCCACTCGGTAGTGGTTGGTGTCGACGCCGCTGCTCGGCAATTGGTAGTTCTGCAGCTGCCCATCGCAATTCGCTGTCGGGCAAACGTCACGAACGGAGAAGGCGGTGATCCTTCGGCACCGATTGCATTGATACCAATCGCAGTCGAGTCCGTTTTTGGCAAGGAGCTTTCTCTGGTCGAGTTGAAACACCGTTCCCGACCTCGCGTCGGGGTCGATCACGAAGAACTTCTGGCTTTCGAGGTACTTCCAGCAGCCCTCAAGTATTGCTTCGGGTTGTGCATCCACTCCTAATGCGGCGAGGACTTTTGCGAGATATCGAATCCTGCTGTTGGTCGAACTGGCAGCGCTCGGGACCCAGCTGATGATCTTCTTCTTCTGATCTGATCCCTTGTACCGCATCCTAATTCGTGCGTTGCGCGGGGCGAACCGTTCCGCCTTGATATCGACGTCATCCAACAGACTGAGGGCACCTTGCATTCGCACTGTTCTGACGAGTTCATCGAGCAGCGACCACGCTTCATCTTCAGTCAAACCAAGGGAGGAGAAGGCCTTAGGCAGTGCACCGGCGGGCCGCTTGAGCGATACCCTCATCAATCCGAGTCCTTCGAGGGATTGCCGCACCTCCATCGTGATGAGTTCGCCCATCACCCATTCGTTGACAGCTCTGTTCTTGGCGGCGCTTCCAGCGTGCTCGTCGAAATGTCCGGCCTGTTCAGCTTTCTTCTTCGCGATGATGGCGAGATCCTCAAGAGAATGCTCATCATCGGCGTACTTGGGCGGATCCTGCAGGGCCTGGGTGATGTACCGCCTCTCAAGTAGGCGCCCGTAGGTTCTATTGAGGTATGGCGCCGCAAAAGCGGCTGCCTGGCGTGAGTCCGAGAACATCAAGAGCTTGCGCCCGCCGCCGACCTGGTCAGCGGTTTCATCATCCGCGATTGGCAGTTCTTGATACAGCGCGGTGGTGATGACTGCGGGTGCGGCATTGACATCCGTCCGAAGCCTGCGGATGACCTGTCGTGCGAGCGCACCGCACTCTGTGCATCGGCTCATTACTGCTGCCGTCGCTTTGTGTTCGCGAACCCGCCTCAGCCCGCCACCAGGGCAGGAGGACGCACAGGCGCCACCGCTCGAATCACTGAGGAGCCCGCAGCCAACACAGAGGTAGCGCACCGTTGGATCTGTCTGGGCGTGCCCCTCCGAAAGCGTGACTTCGTCTTCGTCGACGGTGGTGTCGGCATCCCCGTCTGTGAGAACGAGCCATTTCACCGCGGCATCGTTGCGGGTGCTCGGAACGAAGTACTGCTTCTTATCCTTGTGCTCGACATCTCCGGCGAGGTGAACTGCGCCGCAACGTTGGCAGGTGCCAAATTCAAAGACTGCGCGGCCTGTATCCGGGTCGATTTCGTGCCGGCCGAGGAAGATGCGCGGACCGGAGTCGGAAAAGCTGACAAAGGCGCCTTCAGTGGCGCGGACGAATAGGTGGTACCGGGCAGAGAGGACGGGATTGCCGACGTCGTCGAGGACGCGACTACCGAGTGCTACGAGTGCCTCAAGCCGTTTTGCTGCTTCCGGAGAATCCGGCCATAGCCGGCGCTGGAGTAGCCGAGCTTCAACCGGACCTGCGACGAGTGCAGCCTTCAGGTCGGTGATCGTCTCCTCAGCGTGCAGTGCTTCGGAACAGGATCCGCTCCCGAGGCTGGTGAGTTGGGCCAGGTCCGCGCCCGGTGCGGCCAACCGGAGCAGCTGATCGTCATCGAGTTTCCAGGTTGGCCGGGATCGTCGTTCCTGCCGGGTTGGCTTCACAAGATCCTGACGGCGGGCATCTCCCGGGACGAATTCGAACATTGCGTCAAACAGGCGGTTCGCGAAAGTCATTGCCTCTTGTGGGGCAGCCTCGGCAGAGCTGCCCTCGAGGGAGGCAGAGGTTGCAACGCACTGAAGGTTCGTCTCCGGTGCTACTCGTTGCCGCAGTCTGCGAAGCAGGAGCGCCACTTCCGACCCCTGCGCGCCGTCGTAGACATGCGCCTCGTCGAGCACAAGGAATCGCCATGTACCGGCGTGAGGACCATCGAAGAGGTCAATATCTGCGGGCCTAAGCAGCAGGTATTCCAGCATCGCATAGTTCGTCATCAGGATGTGCGGAGGCGTGCGGCGCATCTCCTCACGGCTGAGCAACTCGTTCGGCAGCCGCTTTTCACCCGGGTTCAATGCCCGGAAGTCCGACTCGGCGTCCTTCTCATACTCCAGCGTCTCGCCGGTGTAGCGACCGAACGTGATATCGGGAACAACCGAGAGGGCTGCCCGCAAGCGCTTCAGTTGGTCATTGGCAAGAGCATTCATGGGATACAGGAACAGGGCCCTGACACCCGGACCCAGCGTCCCAGCCGCACGCTCGCGTATGAGCGCGTCCAGGATCGGGAGCAGGAAGCTCTCCGTCTTTCCGGAACCGGTTCCAGTGCTCACGACCAGGTTTCGGCCGCCGACGAGTTTTCTGATCGCGGTCTCTTGGTGGACGTACAGGGGTCGGTCCAACGGGACGGCGTGGCTGTCAAGCGAAGTGAAGGCTTCGTGAAGGACGCCTTCACCGATCAGTTCGCGGAGCGAAGCGCCGTATTGGTACGGCGGCGTCAATTCAAGAAGCGGACCCTTGGCAAGCAGAGTGGTGCTGTTTATCGCCTCGTCGAATGCCTCGGCAATCGCTCGATCACTCGGTGCAAGAAGCGTCTTCAGATACCGCTTATAGGTTGCTTCGATCTGCTTCGACGTCTCGAGAGGATCAAGCCGCGCTGCCATTCGAGCCTCCCGTCAGATCTCCGTTGATCGAGTGCACCACCAGCGCCTCCGCAATCAGGATGTCGGTGGCGACGAGCCGCGGGCACAGCTGCGCCATCTTCTGCCAGGCAGTCCAGACGCTTCCGGTCAGATACTGGCTGTCGATAATCCCGTAGGCCTCGAGTCGAGCGAGAACCGCGAAGGTGAGCGATTGCAATGACATGAACATCCATGGATTTTCAACGACTGGAACCCCCTGCAGCGCATCACTTCTCGCACTGATCACGTCGTACGCATCGCGGCATTCGCGCTTAATCGCCGTCATCCCGAACGAGGTCCGAGCCGCAAGCGCCTCTGAGAATCCGGCCCGAATCCATTCATCTCTGCATCGAAATGCCTCAACAGTGGCCGCCACCCGCGTATCCACGTCAAGCAGCGCGCCGGGAACCAGACGAAGGTCGGTGAGGATCTCCTCGACTTGATTGGAGGCCATTCCACTCATCAGAAACACGCTCTTGTCGAAACAGCCCTCGTATGGCCGAGCTTCTTTACCCTTTGCGAGAACGTCAATGAGCACTCCACCCCCTTTGTCTCGGAGGTAGGACAGTGTTTCTTCCCGCTCTTCGGCGACCTCGTGCTGCTTAAGCGCGAGCGCAGGAAGATCGGAAATCTCGACCATGCACCCGAACCACGGGTCGGCATGGAGTTCATTGAGCGTGAACTCCGCAGAAAACGTGCGGTTCACGAGCTCGCTTTCGATCAGCATCGCCACCTTCTCGCGAATCGGGACGGTGCTGTTGCCGAGACATTCGAGCGCCTGACGAGGTTGTTGCGCCAGCATCTTGACCAGTGCCGACCGCGTCGCAATCGCCCTGGAATCCAACAGCTCGGATTCGAGCCAAGAAAGCGCGGACCAGACCTCAGGTGCGCTGACCGCGCTTTCCGGTGCAGCTCCCTGCCCTGCAAGAAATCGCGACAATTGAGTCCTCGCCGGGCTCGTGTCGTCAACCCAACCACTCTGCGTGACGCTGATGGCCGAAGAGTCCGGACGTGCCGGAGCCTCGATCGTCACCCAGGGGTCGTCAATGTAAACCTGGCAACGGAGCTCACCACAACCGACGAGTTCGGCCGGCAAATCGAGTGTTTCGCCGACGAGTTCCAGCGAGACAGGCGGGAGCCACGGTGCCGTCGCACGCCAGATGTGGACCGCCAGATCGTTCGCATCGACGAGACCGCTGAACTTCAGGGATTGACCGATGACTTCGATGCCGCTGCACAGTTGCGGCGGGCGGACCATCAGAACAGGAACGTCAACGGTGCTGGTCTGGCCCGTGATGCGGGCGACAATCGAACCAATTCCCGCGTTATTCGCCGAGTCGAAGAATTTTGCGGTCGATGCTTCGTGAATTCCCCCTGGCCGGGATCTGGGCTTCTCGACTTGAATGACCTGGCCCCCGCCGTCAACCAGGACGAAATCAGTGGACAGCTGAGCCGGCAAGCGGACTGCAACGAAGCGGTCGTCGGCGAGTTCACCGGGCGAGCAGGTTTCGGCGGTCGTACGCCACGATGCGTGCTTGCCATGGAGGCCGTAGCGCACTTGGACATGGGGAGGATGAATCACGATTTGAGCGGATTCTTCGCCGCTACGGAGATCGACGCCCCTCTCAAGCTGCCCCACAGAGAAGTCGATCTTTTCGTCCGATGCGCGGAGACGTGTCGACGAGTCAATCGTTGCGCTGGAGGGTTTCAGCCCGCCGGGGCACGGCGTCCGCAGTTCGGTATCGAATGCGATCGACAGTCCCTCAGCAATGAATACCACCGCTCGTTCATCCGATCCGATGGGACCTGATACAACGATCTCGAAGAGCCCCAGGAGCCCTGGGTCGGCATCATCAAACGGATCGACTTCGGTCTCGTTCTCCTCGGACAACCATCGGTCAGCGGCCAGCCATTCGCTGGTGCCGACGCGTCGAGCTCTCACCTGCCACGACGTTGACTGTTTCGAACCTGAGGGCGGGAGGATAACCAGGGGCCTCTCCGCATAGACAGATCGTCCGTCCGCGGTCCGGCAACCGGCCACCGGTTCACTGAACTCGAAAGTCGGCGCACCCTTGCGGACGTTGTGGGTTGTCCCGAGGGCGTGGCCGTTACGCCGAAGTTGCAGCGCACCAACGGGTGCGAGGTCGATATAGCTGCTGATCCACCCACGCCAACCTGCCGGCGAGCCGGAGTCATTGCGCGCCGTGATGGCTTCGTCCGTCTGTGGGTCGAAGAGGCTGGCGTTCGAGGGATGAATTACCCACGCGCCGTCTTTCAGAGCATCTCGCCGGGGAATCCAGGAACCGTCTTCAGCGAAGATCAGCAGTGGATCAGATGTGCTCACCACCCTGAGCGTGAAGCTGGCATCACTAGCCTCATGCCACAGCAGGATCTCTCGGACCGGTTCCGGAACAGGAACCAGAGTCGGAGGATGGTTGTCGTCCACCACACCCCACCCACGTTCCGAATGAACCTCTTGGACCGATCCGTCGAAGGAGATCCGCCAGGGGCTCTCCGGAGAACTGCGGGGGTAAGGCACGCTGACGAAGATCTGGTCATCCTCAACCGAATATGACAATTCGGGGCGGCGCTGCACTCTTCCACCACCAACTCGGCGGCCCTTCCACCCGAATGGATGCTCGCGCAGTTCCTCGAGAAGCCTGTCGAGGAGAATCGTTGGCAATCCGGTTGTTTCAGTGCGGAGGTCAGCTGTCAGGATGCTGGGGTCAGCGACCGCGGAATCAACGACGTCGATGATGCGATCCACAATATCGACCGCGACCTCACCGCCGTAACGCAGGAAATTCCGGACGGGCACATCCAGGGAACCACTTCGATACTGCTTACCCGGCTCCTCTAGCCACTCGAGCAATGCGGTGCCGTTCGGCTCCCTCCCTTGCACCAAATGGTTGTCGATCATCTGGAGCAAGTCACCGAGGCAGTAGACGGGGATGCCGGAATGCATCGCAAGAATCATCACGTACTGGTTCTGATTTTCCAGGTCCGGAAAACGCGCAAGCTTGAACTTCTTGAGCAATGGCACCAAGTGCTGCCGAAGTGCACTTTCGAAGTTCTGGTCTCTGGGAATGCCAAGTTCGCTGAAGAACCCGTCCCAATAGGCGCCGTGGTCATAGGCAAGGGCGGCATGCCCAGTCAGGATCGCGATCGTCAGGGCTGGATACCTTTTGATGATGTCGCCGAATTTCAGTCCCCTGCGGAGCATCGCGTCTGCTGCCACTCCGTATCTCGACTGCGCAGTGCGTACTTCGTGGGCCGTCAAGTTCAGTTCAACGGCGAGATTGACAGGTTCTAGCGCCGCGCGAAGTCGATATTCCTCGTCACTGAGCCAGTCCTGTAGTGACCGTTTACCCGTCGTCATGCTTGGCCATCACCGCGCTCGTCTCTCTCACGCGCTAGCCTGCGGCGGATGGCTTCCCGCGTCTTCTCGGTGCCGGCGAAGTATCTGTACGCCTTCGTGAAGCCTTCGCTGGCGGCTTCAAGCGCGCGGTCGGTGTGGTCACTGGCAACCTCATACACATGCGACGCAGCGTCTCCGACGCTCGGCATGTCGACTTCCTGCCATTCCTCAAGTTGATGCCGGCGGGCACGTGCGAAGGCGTCGAGATCACCTTTTAGGCTCGCGCTGTGCTTGGCAACGTCCCGCACCGACCAATACCTGAATCCGTCGATCGCCTTGGTGCGTCGATATGTTTCCAAGACTCCGCTCGCCCGCTGGTACAAATGGCCGTCCTGCGCGACTTGGGTTGCGAGCAGATCGAAGGCGTCCTCGACGACCTGTTGACGGTGTTCCGGCTCTACGTCCTGCACGCGCGCGACGCGAAGCCGTTGCCAGTTATTGAGCGACTCCTCCGCCAAGATCAAGAGATTGAGAGTCTCCCCCAGGCTCTTCTCCTCAACGGCGCGCTTCAAGATCGCGGCACGGTCCTGCACTGGTTTCGACTCGTCGAAATCGTCCAAGGTGCGCTCAACATGGGCACGGAGTCGCTCAATCACAACCATGAGATCCGGGCCCAAAGAAGCGACCGACTGCCAATCCGTTGCAGGCAAGACCCCGGTTTTGTCAAGGTTGCGAGTCAGGCGGACTACGGTCGCGTACTGCCCTCTGACGTCACCGATCCGGTCAGCTTCGGCCAGTTTCAGGACAGACTCGACCTTGCCCTCGACCCGTTTGATCGACTCATTGACCTCCGCGATAGCCATCTTTAGCGCCATTTGCACCGCGATCATCTGCACCGACAGCATCTGGGTTGGCCCCAGCGATACAGGGCGCCACTGCAACTGCTGCAGGAACTGGCCACTACTGCCGACAGTCGTCATGCGGAAGAAGCCGGGATCGCCGGGGAGAAGACCCCCAGTCCGGATGGCTTCCATGCTCTTTGCGGAGAGCTGGACGAATTGACCGCTCTGCACAAAGATCGCCGCTGCACCAACTGCCGCACCAGCGAGATTGCCGACCGCGCCCTTCGTAACGCCAGCGGTATCGATAACGTGCCCGGCCGCAGCTTTGATCCTGTCGAGGTAACTCGAGACGGCCTCGGGGCTGCCGTCGACCAGCACACCCTCTTGGGTTACCGAGATAACCAGTTCGCCATCACCGTCGACCGCGACCGGCAAGTTTTGCGGTTCATCATCAAACATCAGTCCGCCCCCTGATCCCCTGTTCCCAACAGCCCCGTCCGATTCCCGCTCCACGTCACCACAAGCGCATCCCGCGCGCGACTGCTCGCTACGTACAACAGCGACCGCTCCCGCAGCAGGGCCTCCGCCCGCTCCTCATCGGGCAAGTTGCGCAGAGTGGCCGGCGACGGAACATGCTTATCATCGGCCCCCGACAGAATCACCCGAGAGAACTCCATGCCCTTGGCCCGGTGCATCGTCAGAACTAGCGGGTAGCCCGCAGTGGCGGCCGTCTTGTCCAAGGCCCGTACGGTGACGCCCCGCTCGCCAAGGCCACGGACAAACCTGTCGCGGTCGTCCTGGCTACGGGAGAGAACCGCGATGCTCTCAGGCTCAACATCGCCCTCGGCAAGCCACGCTTTGAGCTTGGCGGCCACGGCATCCAGTTCGGCGGTCTGATTCTCACAGGCGATCAGTTCCGGCACCGGACCATTGCGGGCTGAGCGGTAGTCGCTTGTCTTCTCTTCTTCCTGCTCGAGGTCGGCGTAATCCGCCCCGGACAGCACGCCGACCGCGAATCGCAGATTCTGAGCTGTGGTCCGATAATTCAGGGTGAGGCGACGTGACCGGCCGACGATCTTGATTCCGAAGCGGCTCAGCACGATTGGACTTCCGTAGATCCGCTGGTGGGAATCCTCGGCGATGAACAGGTCGTTGGCCCCCTCGCCGACCAAGGCGCGCAGCATCGCCCAATGGGTTGCGTGAAGGTCCTGGGCCTCGTCCACGATGACGTGGTCGGCGAGGAAGCTTCCGTCCCTCTGGGTGCGCAATCTCAGCGCCTCGGCGGCGACCGCAAGCAACTCGGGGAAGCTGATCGTCTCGTCCATCTGGCTGTGGCGACGGAATGCTTCGACGAGTTTCCACACCCCGATGCGCTGGGCCCGGTTCAGACGGACACCCCGGCCCGACCTTGGCACCTTGGCGTATTGCTCCAGCGTTGTGGTCCGGTTCGCCAGCACGACCGCAACGTATTCGCTCTCCAGGAACGAAGGGGTGGCGAGCTTGGCGTCAAGGCCTGCGTCAACGGTCTGGGCAACTTCTCGCCACACCGCGTCGGTGGGGGTCCGTTTGGGGCCGAATTCGATCCCGCCGCGGCCGAATACAACCGAGCAAGCCGCCGAGACCACGTCGCGCGGAGTGCGGTCCAGGATCCCCTTCCCCAACGCGTCGATACCGCCCACGTACACGCCGGGATCGCCGGGGTTCGCTGCAATGAGCAATCCTGGGTCCAGGGCGATCAGATCAGCCCGAAGGCCCTGTGCCAGTGTGGCGTTGTAGGTGGTGAGGATGATCCGCGCATCCGGATTGGCACGGCTGAGGCGGCGTGCGCGGTGGATGGCGACGACGGTCTTGCCGGTTCCGGCACCGCCGGATAGCCGGAAGGGGCCGCTGAAGTCAGCGTCGACGTACTTGCGTTGTTCGGGGTGCAAGAAGATACGCCATGCCGCGAAGTCGCCGCCTTCGATAACCCTCCGGAGTTCGTCGTTGTCCTCGATGTAGGCGAACTGCATCTTCGATGCGGGGCGCTCGAGGGCCTCGATGATCTGCTGGTCGTCGTCCAGATCGGTGTCGACCGGTTTGTCGGTGAAGCCGTGCTTCTCCCGAATGTCCTCGATCGAGATTCCGGTGGCGAGGTCGAGTAGCGCGCTGCCCTCCCACTCGACTCCTCCGGCGGCGGCGTCCAGCAGCGCCGACTCGTCCGGTGCGGCCATCGCCTTGGCGGCCACCGCCGCGGACAATCCCAGGCGGTCGGTGAGGTCCTCCAGGGTGTAACCCACCCCAGCCAGATACGACAACGCCGCTTTGGGCGCCTCCACGACCTCGACTGCAGGGGCCGATGTCGTGCTGGCCTCGACTTCGCCGATGAGTCCTTCGAGAGTCCCGTTGATGGGATTGACCTTCAGCGTCGCCTTCTCGGCAAGTTTGATGGCGTCGTCGTGGTTCCACGTCCCCATGTAGATGTAGGTGGGGGTGTTCGACTTGTCCTCGACTTTGAAAAGGACTGCCCTGTATTGGATGTCGACGCGCCCAGTGCGCACTCTCGGATCGCTCGCCACGTGCAGGGGCTCGATATGCAGCGACGGTGAGGTGTCGTCCTCGCTGAGCTTCTCGAAGAAGTCGAACACCTTCTTCTTGATGGAGCCGTCCAGCTTGGACATCGCCCTGCTGTTCGACGCGATGACCAGATGTGCCACCTACATCACTCCATTCGATTTTTCAGTGCCGCCAGGATCTGCGAAACGTCGGCAGGGCAGAGGGTCCACCCGTCTGCTGCGCTGCCGCCGTCAAAGGTCACCCCGACGCGGGCATCGGCCCAAGCGAGGTCGATTACCTCGCCGTCGTCGGTTTCGTAGCCGAGCGTGGGCACAACAGCACCCGCCTCTGCCAGAGCGCGAATGAGTTGCTTCTCCGCATCGGAGACCGCTTCTTTGTAGAGGGCCTTCCATGCGGCGGGCAGAGACTCCTCCTCTGCGGCAACAATTCCCGTGTCGGCAGAGATAGACGAGAGCAGCGAATAGGTGCTGACCCGGTGGCGGTCGCTGAGCCCAAGCCAGTTCGAGAGGCGAAGCCACTCTTTCCAAGCCTTGCCTTCGAGGTTCGAGATCCGGTCATCGCGATCGTCGACGGCCAGCACGGCGCGAGGACCCGCCGACTCCACCGCACTGGCCGTCAGCGTGACTCCCCCGTCGGTGAACGACCAGCACCACTGGTCCCCTCCCGGCGGAAAAGGGACCGCCCCATCAAGTGCGGACTGCGCCGCGGAGGCAATCGACGAGGCGTCCGAGCGAACGCGATTTCCGCTGTTCACGAACAGATACGGCAGGTGGTCACCGAATTTCCTCCAAGCCTGCGCATCTGGCTCGACGATGAACTCGAGAAGTTGGGTCACCGGATCCTTGGCCAATAGACGGATAAGCCCTGGCTGGACGTGGAACTGACTGGTGACGAGTTTGGCGGCCTTCTGGTCAAACCAGGCCGGCTCGGCGGCTTCGTTGGCCTTGAATCGCTGCAGGTCTTCGTGACCGAAGGACCACACGATGTAGTCCGCGCTGCGCAGCGCAGAACGCTTGTCGGCATCGTCGGCAACCCGGTTGTTCTCAGGGCTTGCATGGAACGCACGCCCATCGGCGAAGATGGCGATCTGCGGGATCTCGGGATCGGCAGTCTGGAGCACGAAATCGGGTTTGACGAAGCCGAGCGAAACCTGGGGCCGCAATGACCATTTCCGCGGTTTCTTGCCCTGCAGGGTGATGGTCGCGGAAGGCCCGTAGGTGCCGGGCTTCTCCACGACCGCCGCGCCCATGAGCTTGAGCCGTTCGATGAAGGAGAAGTAGAAGTCCCGCTCAAGGAAGGACTCGTCGCTAATCGGGGTTGGCGGCGGGGCCTTTTCGGTGACGCCGGCAGCCCAGTCATCAGGATCGGGCGTCGCGTGGGCGCCGACGTCAAGGATGTCGTCAAGCAACTTCAGCGCTGTGGCCCGCGAGACCTTATCCATGTCCTGCGGCGGCGCGAACGGAAGCAGGCATCGGTGGCATGCGAGACGGTCCTCGTCCCGGCATGGGCACTCACGCACTACCTGTCGCGCCGCGGTGAGCACTGACCAGACTTTGGTGTGGTCGGAGAACTCGGCGAGGTAGCCGGTGCCGCCGGGAACGGTGTCGTGGATCAACAGTGCTCGGCGGTCCGGTGAGCGCAGGGCGTCACTGATGGCGGTGACGTCGAGGTGTTCCGGCGAGCCGCCGATCACCTGCCGCAAGCCAAGCATGATCGCGGCGGCCAGGCTGGGATAGGCGAAGCTGTCGTATTCCATCTTGGGCGGCACATGCAGCAGAACACCCTGGGTGCGCAATGCCCGGGCCAGGGCGATTTCGCGGACGTCCTCGATCGCGACGTCGCGCAGCTTGCACCATGTTCGGTGTTCGTAGCGACTGTTGCGGCCGGCGGCCCCGTCGATCTGGCCGCAGGATGCACAGACCCGGAACAAACCGCTGGCCGTCTCCTGTCCGGCGATCATCCGTTTCTTGCCCTGGGAGTTTCGCTTGCCCAGGTTCAGCCAGCGAATGTCCAAGCGGCGCAGATATTCAGCGCCGAACTCGGAGTCCGCGCGGAACCAGGTGCGCCCGACGTGGGCCGGGTCGATGTCGGCGGCGATGCCGACGGTGAACGGTTCACGTTTGCGGTCGTCGCGGTTGTCGTTGATGGTGGCTTCGTCCCGGCGGACCTCGGCGGAGACCCGGGTCATCTCGACGACGTTCAGATGCTGACTGACGTCGGCGATACCGCCGTTGTGGCAGCGCGGGCAGGTCGTGACCGTGTGGGAACCAGCGACGACCTGGCTGATGCCGGCCCAGCCGCACTGCGGGCAGATCTGCCAGGAGTGGATGTTGGATTCTCCCGTGCCCAGATCGACGGCGTCGATGGTGACCGCCAGGCCTTGGGCGTAGAACGTCGCGCCGGGCGCCAGCTCGGTCAAGGCCACCCGGGACCCGCGACGGTAGCTGAGTTCTTCACCCATGTAGGCGTTGGTATCGGGGTCGATCCAGGTGACGCCCACGTCGAGGGTCACGGTGTCGTCCAGCAGTGTGTAGTTGGGCAGCACGCCGTAGCGCTCCAACACCGAGATCCAGTAGTCGCGGGTCAGCGAGTTGATCTGGGCGCCAAGCAGTTTCCGCGAGCCCTTCGCGGTCCGCAGAGCCCGCTTGTCATCATCGGTGGCCGCAGGTGAGGAGGCTCGCTTCTCGAACTCGGGAAGGTCTGCCTCGACGGTCTCCAGGCGCTTCGTGAGTTCGTCGAGGTCCAGCTGCCACTGGTAGGCCGCCGACATCAGATGCTCGGTAAGCGCGCTCTGGCCCCCTTGCGGAGGCGGGCTGGCCCAGTCACGCAATCCGGCCACCGCATCGGGGCTCAGGTGATCGCCGAACTGGCCCAGGAACTCGTCCAGCAGCGTCGCGGCATCGACGGCCGCGGTCTCCATCAGCCGGCTCAGCCAACTGTCGGGGCTGGGATCGCCGAGAACCGCACGGGCATCCTTGGGTGGTTCGGCCTGAGGGTCTCGGGCGAGTCGGTCGACAATGTGGGCGACGTACTGGCGCTGCAAGATCTCCTCGGCACTGAGGAACGTTGCCGGTGGACGTACTTCACCCTGGATTACCGAGAGCGGTTCGAACAGCTTGGGCAGGTGCTCACCGCGCCCGCGGACGTAGGCCAGGACCAGCGAGTTGCCGGTGAGCCGGCCGGCGCGGCCTACCCGTTGTAGGTAGGACGCCACGGTCCGGGGCAGCGAGCCCAGCATCACGGTGGACAGGTCACCGATGTCGATGCCCATTTCCAGCGTCGGGGTCGCAACCAGGACGTTCGGCGCTTGCGGGTTGGTGCCACCGTGTTTGAAGGCGTTCTCGTAGCCGAGTCGCACCTTGTCGGGCAAAAGGGAGGTGTGTTCCCGAGCCACAACGCGTTTCATCTCCGCCGAGTCGTAGAGGCGGCGGTAGAAGTTGTCGGCCCGCGCTGCGCGGTGCAGATTACCCGGGCAACGGGTGAGCATGCATGGGGCGCCGTCGAGTTCGTCGATGGTGGTAGCGCTTCCAGGCACCGGGGTCTGGCAGACGTCGCAGGTCAGCAGATGCTGTCCATCGAGCAGTGCCTCCATGGTGGGGGCGCTGACCTGCACTGTGGCCGGCGCCAGTCCGTACACGGTGGAGCCGGTTTCGGCTAGGACGGTGCTGACCAGCATTTCGTTGGTGAGCTCGGCGAAGAGCGTCTTGGCCAGGAAGGTGCCGTCGTACGGGCTGACATCGAGGCACCGCGAGGTCCAGATGGCATACCAGGAGGTAGGTGCGGTGATCGGGTCGAAGCCTTCCGGCAGCGAACCGGACCCGGATTTCAGTGCGGGAAATGCCGGTGCGGGGCGGCCTTTCGGGAAGGCGGGCATGCCCTGACCGCGTGGACGCCCGCCCCAGATGTGGTAGCGGTTGGCGTTTTTCTCTAGATACGGCCGCAGCCAGTCATGGTGGATACCGCCACGGGTTCGAACGCGTTCGACAACGCCGCGCACCCACCGGGCTACAGCTTCGTCGCTCACCCCCGTCAAGGGCAGTTGGGTCGCGTCGGCTTTGTCGACCGCGCGCCGCCCGATGATGACCGCCCGCCGTGGCGCCCCGAGGTACACCTCGGCGGCGACGCTGCCGGTGAGTTCCAGGGTTCGGCCGGTGCGTGATTGCAGCCCGAATTCCAGGTCGACGTCGAATTGAAGCCGTCGCTTGGCCTTGTTCTCTGCCGCCCGGCGGGTGTTGGCGTGGACGTCGGGATTCCAGAAGCCGACGAACTCATCGCGGTCAACGATGTCGGGCGGCAACAGCTGATAGCGCTGAATGGGATCGTTGCCGGCTCGATCGACGACGGCCTTGGCGAGCTGAGTGAGGTCCATCTCGCTGTTCCCGAGAGCGCCGCGCAGCGCGGTGCGCAGGCTCAGGCTGTGCGAGCGGGCCTGGACGAATCCGGCGCGGTGCGCCGCGTCCTGGACGCTGTCGGTGAACATCAACGCCTTTTTCTCGGCGGCGTCAAGGTTCCTGTCGCCGAACAGGTTCGACAACGTGACCGAAAGCTGGGTGGCGACCGCGCTGCCCATGAAGCGGATTCCGTCGGTGGCCCCGCAGGCCGGGCAAACGTCCTGTTTGGAGTCTTCGTCGGCGTCGGGCCCGACCAGGGTAAGTACCGGCAGCACCCGGCCGTCGAGCATCTCCGCGCTCTCCGGGTCGGGGGCAGTGTCGAGCAGCTCGCGGTGGTCGAGGTGGAACCACCGCAGCCCCTCGATCTTCTCGGCCACCTGCGACTCGGCAGGGGCGGAGATCAGCGCCCGGAAGCGGGACGCCCCTGCGGCGTGGTCGGCGCGGATCGCCTCATCGGTCACATCGAGGGTGCTGCCGGTGGGCGCCAGCCGTGCACCCCACCCGGAGCGGCCACAGTGCCGGCAGAACACGGCGGGCAGAAAAAGCTCGTTCTCGTCGGCGACGGTGCCGTCATCAGACCAGCGGTAGGCGGCGGCCGCGCGGACCGCCCGGTCAATGCGGCTGAGCTCCCGGATCCACAGATGGACGTCGACGCCGAGGGCGCTGCGACCCACCTCGGCTCGCACATGGGACAGCAACGCGAAGAGATACTCGAGGAACCGGATTCGCGCCGCGCGGGCTCGCGCCGGATCCCGTTCGACAGTCATCGCCGGGAAGACTCGATCGGCGAGTTCTGCCAGCGACAGCGCGTCAACAGCGTGAGTCAGAACCGCGGCGATCAAAGGATGTCGCTTGAGTTGGTCGAGCATCTCTGCTGCGGTCAGGGGTGGAGCAGCCGTTGGGGTGTCGAACAATTCGGAGAACACCGCTGCGGCAATGGACTGGTTGTCGGTGGCAGCCCGATGAACCGCCGTGATGCGCTCGATCGCCTCGGTCACCACCGGGTCGACCGCGGTGAAGTCGCCGTCGCGCTCCCCTGCCCGCGCGGTCAGCCAGTGGTTCGGGGTGAGCCGTGTTTCTTCGATGACCGCCTCGGCCTCGAAACGCTCACCGAACACGGTGTAGGCGAAGTCCAGCATCGCGACCGGTGCTGCACGAGAACCGAGTGTGGCCGACGTCGCGACCGGAGTAATCCGGCCGAGAGGGCGGACGCGATCGTCCTCTGTGACTTTGAAGCTGGCGGTCCAGTGGCTCTTGAGGGTCAGTCCGAGGCGGCGCAGCAGCATCGCCACATCGGTCCCCTGAGCGCCGTCGTAAGTGTGGAATTCATCGAGGACCAGGTACTGCAATGATTCGGCGGAGAGCCGCCACATGTCAGCCCGGCCGGGATGCAACAGCATGTGGTCGAGCATCTTGTAGTTGGTCAGCAGGATGTCCGGCGGTGAGTCGTGCATCAGGGCCCGGTCCGTGATGAGGCCATCGGCAGAGACCCGGGTGCGTCCGCCCGTTGACTGTTCGCCCGTGTACAGGCCGGCAGTCACCGCCGACAACGCTGGGTCACCGGAGATCAATGCGGCAAGCCGTTCCGCCTGGTCGTTGGCCAGTGCATTCATCGGGTAGAGGATCAGCGCCTTGATACCCGTGACGCCGGCCTTCCTCGCCCTCAGCACGTGGTCGAGGATCGGCAGCAGGAATGCCTCGGTCTTACCCGACCCGGTACCGGTGGTGACCAGGGTGGGTTGCGGACGATCTCGAAACTTGGTCGAGAGCCGTTCGAAGGCGCGGGCCTGATGCCCGTAGGGCGTGAAACTCTCCGGCCACCATTCCAGGTGATCCGACCAGTCGTCGGCGGCCGCCGCGAACGGCAGCCGCAGTCGCACGTAGGGGCCCTTGAACATTCCGGAGTCGGGATGCTCGACGAATTCGGTGAGCGCGGCCTGGGCATCGGGATCTGTTAGCGCGAAAGTCGTTGCCAGATAGTCGGTAAGGCCTTCGCGCAGGTGCTCAGCCTGCAAGGTGGGCAGCAATGCGCCCATCAGATGAACTTCGCTTGTCGCGTCATGGCAAGGGGAGCCCGGTGTCGGTGACCAGGAGGTCGTCCGGATTCCAGATGTGTTCCGCGATCTGTTCGTACAACTTCCCGCGGTCGAGGATGGATTGTGCGGTGAACTCGTCGTACGAAGAGAAGGGCAGGCCGGTGCGGTTTATAAATTGCAGGAATCCTGGATTGTTCTGGTAGCACTGTGTATCCAGCGAGCGCGCAAGAAGGTTCTGCGAGTTGTAGTGGGGCAGCTTCTTCTTGTAGGTCATGTCTCCATAGCTCGCATTGAACTTCTTAGGCAGAAGCAAGAGGTCGCCAATCAGGTTCCGGTGGTCCGCAAAGTCCGCGGTGTGCTCGAACTCGGCCAGATGGCGTCGCGGGTGATTCGCCCAGATGTGCTCGATCTCGTACTTGACGGGCGAACCCGACGTCATCTGGAGATAGGTGGAGTTTGCGCCTGACTGAACCTCGACGTAGTCAGTGATACGGGCGATAAGCCGGTGCAGGTGTCGGCGGTTCTGCTGATGCAGGCGTAACCGGTCAGTGCTGCCGGTGCGCTCAGTCTCCTGCATCAACTGCGCGTGGAGTATCTGGCCGAGCTCGGGAAGGCCCTGTCCTCGAATGGCTTTAGTGACCAGGAATGTACGGTATCGAAGCGTACGGCCGTCGATAGAACGGTTGTTCCAGATTCTCCAGCTCAGCAGGATATCGACGAAATTTGCCACCAGTTCGATCTTGCGAGCCGCAACGGCATCCTCCTCTCCCACCACCAACGGCGCGAGGAGCATCGGGACCTGGAGTGTGAACTGGTGGTCTGCGTTGTAACGCACTCGCTCAAGCCCGGGCACCAGCGCCGGAGCCTTCGTGGCCGCCATGATCCGGGCGAAGTGACGACTGTAGAACTCGAAGTTCTTGTGGATGAACCGGGAGTAGCCGGCTGACCCATCCAAACCAGCGACGACGGCGTTGCTGCGCAGCCAGCGATGGAACTCGGTGCCGATCTTCTCGTAGTCCATAGGTACCGCACCCTTGCGGCCTTCACGGATCGTCTCGGCGTACTGGCTGCGGAACCACGCCTTGAAGAAGTCAGCGTCGAATTCTTTGCCCAGCGAGGCAAGCTCGTGGATGCGGTGGCGCCACAGGTCCGCGGCGGGGCGTCGAGCATCTTCGTCAATGCCGGCGAGAAGATACCCCTTCAGCATGTCGACGGGCCGCAGTTGCAGGCCGCGGTCGTTCATCGTCTCGAAGATCGTGTAGGCGTCGTCGTCGCTGTAGGCGGTGATCTGGATGATCTTGACCCGGTATTGCAGCCAGTCGATGAAGTAGGGCAGGGCCGCGCCCTGAATCTGCTCTGGCAGGAACTCACCGATGTCGTCATAGCGATCGACGAGGTTGCGGACCGACTCGCTGTCGGCGGGCGACGGGTTGAAGTCCTCGCCCTCGAACAGGGCGGTCATGCAGGCGACTCGGTCCTCGACATCGAGGTTGAAAGACTTCTTGCCGAACGCATTCGACAGGATCAGTTCGTCAATGTTCGGTTCATGATGGCCGTTCTGCAGTTTACGCAGATACGTCAAGAGCAGCGTGAGCGTTGTCAGACGTTGTTGGCCGTCGACGATGAACCGCTGAGCACCCTTCTCACTGATGACAATGGACCCGAGGAAGTAGAAGGGATAAGTCTGAACCGCCTCACGCTGATGCGCGGGATCGTAGGCATCGAGGAACTGCTCACCAAGGTCGTCGATGAGTTCTCGGAGTTGCTTCTCCTCCCACTTGTAGTCACGCTGGTAGTAGTCGATCGTGTACTTGGCGCCCTTGAGGATTTCCGCCACCGAGCGAGCCTCACCGTGGATCTCTTTCAACTTGCCCCTCCCACCTCGGCTTGACCTACGCTGAATCTCGGCCGCGCGATCACGACGCGCCTGCAATGTCGCTGAAGTGCTTGTGCGCCAGCTCCATATCGCGCTCGCGGTCAACGCCGACGAACGGTTCGACGTAGGTGACGCCGTCCACACTCAGATCGGCGGGTTTCAGCTTTCCCCTGCGATACTCCGAGGTCAGTTTGCCCGGCAGTTGCCGTCCATTGGCGTCGTAGAGGGCATCCCGTTCATACCTCTGCAATACCGGGAACTGGGTGCGGTAGATAGCAAGCAGCTCCTCGGCGCTGATTCCGAGGATGATTGCCACGATCGCATCGATTTCCACCAACGCCTGACGACGATCAGCAGCCCTACGTAGGGGTGTCGTCCACTCCCACTTAGGGCCGACATCCCCAAGGAAAACGCGGTCACTGTAGTCGACACCGATATGCGGGACCCACAAATCTCGTTGCCAGGCTGTTTCGTAGAGCTCCTCCCATAGCAAGGCGTACGGTCGAACGAGGCAATTGAGGCGGAGAGTCCGGACAAGCAATTGCGCTTCAAGCGCGTGATTGCGGACGTGGGGCAGGCGTCGGACGACGCTCTGATTTATCTCTGATACGCCGGCCGCCTTGATGAAGAAGTCAACCGGTAGCGAAGACCAAAACCCGTTTGCGACAACCAGATCCACGGATGCTGAAAACCCGGCATCTAAGACACCGTGTGTGTGACACGGACCCGGCGGGATGATCGCGGAGTGCAGTGTCCGAACGGTTGCGGAATCCGCCATGCGTCGCCATGCCAGCCGTAAAAAGCTTGAACTGGGTTCTCCATTCCATTTCGGATAGGCGGCAATGTATTCCGGGTAAGGTTTGGCGACTTGGTAGTTGGTGCGCGGGAGGAACTCCTCGCTGATGCCATCGAGGTCGATGGTCGAGTAGTCCCTATTGCTGCGCATCGACGAGTAAGGCTGCTGATAAAGAGGGTTGGCAACCGTCAGGTGAGGTCCCTGGAGAATGACGTCCTCCCACCGGTCCGGAACCGCGGAGTCGGACGTAAAGTAACCCAGCTTGCGATCTGTGGTTTCATTCCAGCCGAAGGTCCATTGGAAGTCGATGTCGCCCAAGCGAGGCGCGGCCGCAATCTTGTCCAGCACTTCGGCGCTAGCTCGGTTAATGGGAAAGAGCATGCGCGCTTCGCTGGACGGAGTTCCCGGCTCGTCGATCAGTGCCGCCCAGTTGGATAAAGATTCGAGATCAACTGCCACAACGCGGCTCCGATGTGGACGGGTATTCCAATTTCCTTCGTCATCCTTCAAGCCCGGTTCGTCCCCAGAGCCATCGTGGAGCAAAGACCTCGTCACTGTCTCAGGGTGGAAGAGTGAAGATGCCTGCATCCAGCGAGGACTGGACTGGGGCGCGCCGTAGACATGAACCGCGTAGTGGATGTGGCGGTCGATCTCAGAAAACAGATGTAGGGCATTGCGGAACTCCCAATGACGGCGCAATCGTTGGTAGGTCTCACTGCGTAAAGTCCTCGCCCGGAGCTCGCTGAAGTGGCTATCCGGGTGAATTAACCCCACGCTGCCAAGCGGTGCCATAGAGCGCCAGGTTCGTTCCATGAAGCAGCGGTACAGATCGGGACGCAGGCCGGCGAGCACAGGTCGATCGACGGCGGAGCCGAGATGTTCCGTCACCCCCGCTTGGTTAGCACGTTCGTCGAGAAACGAATCGAGGGCAGCGAGCTGAGCGAAGGCCTCTTCGCGCTTGACAGCCTTTGCATGCTCCGCGGGTTTGTCCGTGAGTTGCCACCACGGGTCGACGTCGGCAAGCACCCCGGCCTCATCCCAGTCCAGCCGGACCCAAGGCGGATTACCCACCTGCAGATCGAAGCCACCCCCGCCGAACACAGGCGCAAAGTCCAACTCCCAGTGGAAGAAGCCTTGCGCCTCCGTGATCGACTGCGTGACCGTCAGCCAGGGGAAGCTTTCTAGTGCCTTCTGGATCGGTTGCGTCTGCGAGAACACCCGATCGTTGTCTTCAGCGGTATCGAGTTCGTCCCAGTCCAGCTGATTAGCAAGACTCGTCTGTCCATACTTCTCGAACTTGCCAGCCTTGGGTGGTACCCCAAGAATCGCTTCCAGGCCGCCGACCCAGTGGTCCCAGTCCGGCGGTTCGATGTCGGAGGTCAGTGGCCAGGACCACAGCGCGCACCAGGCGTCCATTACCCGCCGCAGTCGGCGGTAGGCGCCGTCCTCGTTGTGCAGCACCGCTTCGATCTGCTCGCGGGTCACTGCGGCCTCCGAACGCTCGACCGGCTGCTGCCCCCAGACGTCGATATCGCGGCGGATCTCCGACTCGGCAATCGTCAACCGGCGCAGGGTGAATCCCCACAGGGTTTCCACCCGGTCGGCGAGCGCAGCCAGGCGCTTCTTGATCGCCGCGCTCGGGTTGCCCCGAATACCGTTGCGCCACAGCCGCAGTTCTTCCCGCTTCTCCGGCGCGTAGGTCTTGGCTTCCGGGGTGTCGATGACCGCGCCCCAGCCCTGAGAGGGCAGCAGGAAGTGATGGATACCCGCACCGATCTCCTCACCGAGGGGCCTGTCGTCGGGCGGGGTGGACAGCCACGCCTTCTTCGCCAGCAGTGCCGGCGCATAGACCGCGCGGCGCGCCCCGATCAGCGAGTTGCCGCGGCGCAGGTGCAGACCGAACCAGGGTGCTTGCAGCCCGGCGACCATGGTGTCAAGCCAGAGAGAGATTTCGGCGAGCTCGACCGCGGTTGCATTGAGGTCGACTCCGTAGACCTGGTGCAGGGCAAGGTAGGCCTTCACCTTCTGTAGTTCAACTTGGTACTGATCAGCTTCAATGACCTTGCCCAGGTCTTCCTGCTTACGTTTGAGGTATTCGGCGGCGAGTTGCCGCACCGCCTCGATCGCGAAGGCTCCGGAACCCAGGGCCGGCTCGCAGATTGTCAGCTGCAGTACCTGCTCCGGGGTGCTGCGTTCACCGTCCTGGTCGAGGAGCTCTTCAAGCGCCTGGGAGACAACGAACTTGGTAAGTACTTCTGGCGTGTAGTACGAGGCGGACTGTTGCCGTTCGCGGCCGGCAAGGCGGTAGACGAAGGTGCCCTTGCGGTGGATGACCGGAACCTGCTCGCCGGTGGCCTCGTCCAGAGTGGTGACGAAGTCGGTCTTGGAGAGGTGTTCGGCGTTGGTGACTGATACCACCCAGGAGCCCTTTTCGGGGTCGCCGTTCTTGGCGACCTCGTAGAGGTCCTCGGTGGCGAAGAAGCCGGTGTAGGACATCAAGCCTTCGTAGACCGCACCCAGCTGGTTGATACCCAGTTCGGCATAGGAGATGAAACCTCGGTCTGAGCCCTTACGGCCCTTGGACTCTTTGGACAGCAGCAGGTGCTGCAGGCCCCGTTGGATCGCCTCGTTGCTGAGTCCGACTTCGTCGATCAGTGCGGTGGCAGCCGGTGCGAAGAGATCAGCCCGCAGCGCGTTGAACTCCAGGCCTGGCGCCGGGTCGTCAAGATCATCGAAAGTCGACGTGGCGGACGCGTGTCCCTGATCCACGAGTCGGAACAATGTCGTGAGTGACTCATAGAGGTGGGTGCCGGCCTTGGCCTGAGGGGAAACTAGTTCCGTCAGGGTAAGTTCACGCAGCCGATCCAGTCCGTAGCCCTCGCCGTACTCGGGCGCCCCGGAAGGAAGCACCTTCATCTCCGGGGAGGCTTCGGCATAGAGCAGGAACAGGATTCGGTAGAGGAACCGCAGCGACTGCTTGGCCAACTGCTGGGCGTCGATCTGGTCCAAAGGCAGTCCGCGCTCGTCGCGGCGACGGACCACGTCGTTGGCGATGATCTCGATGGACAGCCGGATTCCCTCGCGGAGGTCTTTGGATACCCCGACGGTGTGCTTGACCGATTCCTCGAGAACGCCTGCCCACCAAATGTTTCCATCGGCGTCGGGCAGCAGTGCCTGGCGACTGAGCATGGCGACGACCCTGTCAATCTCACCGCCGCGCTTGTCGTCGCGGCGTTCGGCGACCACCAGCAGGTCCACGGCGAGGTAGCGGCCTTCGGCCCAGCGTTCAGCTTCTGCCAGCAACAGCCACTGGCCAGCCTGGACCACGACGAAGGCCGGGGGTTCGTCGGCGCGGAAGGCCGCCGACACCGCTTTGGATACTGCGTGGATGGGCTTGTTGTCTTCTTCGCCGGGTTCCAGAAGCAGTCCGGTCTGTGGGTCGAGAAGGTCGTCGACGGACGTCACCGGTGCGGCCTGCAAGAACAGTGTGCTGGAGATGCCTTCGAGTTGGGATGCCGGAAGGCGCAATTGGGTTCCGGCACGTTCGCCGGTGTAGTCGGTGAGTTCTTCGGTGAAGCCAAGGGTGCGGCGCGTCAGCGCATGCGCGTACGCCGCCCCCTCGGGGTGCTCGTCCAACGTCGACAGTGCAGTCTGCAACTCCCCTGCCGCAGCGAGCAGATGCCGTCGAACCGTGTCACGCCCCTCGGCGGCTTCGGCGTCCCACTGCTTGCGCTGCTCGAGCACCTTGCCCTGAAAGGACTCTTTGGTGGAGTCGGTGGTGAAGTAGTGCTCGCTGATCCAGTCCTCACCGACGACGATGGAATCGTAGGACGGCACGTCTCACGCCTCCTTTCCGGCGACGGGGGTATCGGCGGCCACGATCACCAACAGTGGGCGCACCAGCTGCTGGGTGGGCGCGAGTAGATCGGCCAGTCGTTGTTCCTCGGTGATCCGCTGGCTGAGCTTGCCGACCTTGGACTTCTGCGCGCCGAACAGATCCAGTTGATCTGCCTCGGCGTGCCATCGGTTCGCCCGCTCGCGCCACTGGGCGAGGCGTGCGGTGGTAGCGGCCTCTTGGGCGTCGAGCACCCAGCGCATCTCGCGGCGGGCATGTTCGACAGCGACGGGGATGAGGTCTTGGTAGCGCTCGACGTCGGCGACCGGGCCGGGGTTGGACGAGCCTGGCTTCAATGCGGTCGTGGTGGTGAGAAAGCCGAGGTCTTCCAGCGGTTCGACGACGCAGAACTCCGGGTTGGCAGGATTGGGGAATACGGCGGTGGAGAAAACCCGCGAAATCAGTTGGCCCCGTTTGTTGGTGAGGGTTCCCATCAGCAGGATGGTGGGGGCGTCGACATCGCCGCGGATGACGAATACCTGGTTTCGGCCCAGTGCGGTTAGCGCGCGGTCGCTGGCCCAGTCCAACACCGGGTGCAGCGGGCCGAGGAAGTGGGCTTCGGGCCACGTGGTGTTGTTGACGCCCTTGCCTTCTCGAGCCAGCCGCAGTTGGGCGTTGCCGACCTGGGTGGAGGTGGCGAGCTTGAGCCGCTCCAGCACGCGGCCGTGCTGCAGGTAGTTCTGCGGAAGCTGGGCCATGCGCTGGCGCAGGTCGCGGGGCGGGGTGAGTTCGGCGATGCCGTGCGGAGCGCTGACCGTCCAGCTGACGCCACCGTGATCCGGTGCGGCGTGGGGAACGTCGTGGAAGGCGGCGTGCAGTGCCTCGTCGAGGAACGTCAGGTCATCGGGATACAGGCTCTGGCGCGGTGCCGCCGGCAGCAGCGGCGGGGTGTCGTCCACGGCGTCGAATTGGGCGAAGAAGGCGTCGAGGTCGCTGCCGTCGGCAACTTGCTCGGTGGTGCGGACCGCGTCGTCGAGTTTGGCGCCTTTGGCCAGCACGTCACGGATCACGTTCTCTTCGTCGGTGACGCTGTGTTTACCCATCAGGGATGCCACATCGCCAAGTGTTTTGTGCGCCTGGTTCTCTCGCTCCAAGAGGCGGGAGAGCACGCGCAGGTCGCCGGAGAAGTCTGGGTCGGAGGGTTCGAGGATGAGTGAGGAGATCACCGGCGGGTGTTTCTGCCCGTAGCGGTCGATGCGGCCGTTGCGCTGTTCGATGCGGATGAGGCTCCATGGGATGTCGTAGTGGATCAGGTGATGGCACTGGGCATGCAGGTTCACGCCTTCGGAGGCGACGTCACCGGTGACCAGGACCCGGATGGGTGAGGTTTCCAATTTGAAGCTGTCGACGATCTCCTGCTGCTCGATATCGGAGAGGCCGCCGTGCAGCATCGCGACGTTCTCAGCGTTCAATCCGAGGGCTTTCGGGAGGTGGTCTCGCAGCCAGGTCAGCGTGGCGATCCGCTCGGCGAAAACCACTGCGCGGGTTTCGGATCCGTGGCCGACGCCGATGTGCTTGAGCCGGTCAGTCAGTGCGGCGAACTTGCCAGCGGGCTGGGCCAGGGCCTTGGCGTTGAGTTCATCGAGGACCTGCAGCGCTTTGAGTTCTCTGTATTGGGCGGGGTCGTCTTTGTTGAGCTTGGAGCGGCGCTGCTTAATGGATTCGGCCAGAGCGGCCGGGGATGACAGGAACGCCTTGGCGAGGGTCCAGGGGAACAGGGCTTTGGTGTCACCGGAATAGGGCGAGCTTCCGCCCGCAGGGTGTAGCCAGGTGTGCGACAGCTCGGCGGCCACCGCGTCCTCTTCGGGTGAGGGTTTCACGAGGAGGTGGACGGGTTCGGCGCGCTCGGCCCAGTCGCTGCCGACTTCGGCGGCGACGTCGGGGCTGTGCCGGTGGCGGCGGATCAACAGTGACTCGACGTCGTCCTTGGTGAAGGTGCCGTCGGCTTTGACGACGGTGGGATCGAGCAGGCGCAGCAGTTCGGCGAAGGATTCCTCCTTGCCATTGTGCGGGGTGGCCGAGGCGAGGATCAGGGCCTCGGTGTTGGGGGCGAGGACGCGTGCCAGTTCGTTGTTCTGGGTGCCGGTGTTGGTGAGGTTGTGAGATTCGTCGATGACGACGGCGTCCCACTGCTGGCGTTCCAGGTGCGCCTTGTAGCGGGGGCTCTTGAGGGTGTCGATGGAGATGATGGCGCGCTTGAAATAGGTGAATGGATTGCGGGTGGCCGGCAGCTTCTGGCGGACTTTCTGGATGCCGGTGGAGTCGAGGCGGACGAATGGCAGCGCGAAGCGGCACCACAACTCATGCTGCATCTGTTCGAGGACGTGTCTGGGGGTGACGACGAGGATGCGTTCGCCGCGGCCGCGCCTGACGAGCTCGGACAGGATCATGCCGATCTCGAGGGTCTTGCCCAGACCGACAGCGTCGGCGATCAGAATCCGGGGCCGGATGTGCTGCGGGTCGAGGGCCTTGGTGACCGCGGCCTGCTGGTAGGCCAGGGCGTCGGCGAGCATGTGGGTGGAGACGGCGAGGTTCTGGTCTCCGTATGGGACCGGGGTTTTGCGGATCAGCGCCTCGAGCCACAGCCGGGAGTCGCGGTATCCGGAGGACCCGTCGGCGACGACCCTGGCTTCCTTGGGGTCCTGGACCTCGATGGTGTCCAGGCTGGAGTAGAAGGCGGCGGTCGTTTCCGCGACCAGCTCGGACAGGCCGCGGACGCGCACCAGCCAGCCGTCGGCGCCCTGCTCGGCTGAGGTGACCAGCCATTCCTCGTCGCGGATGACGACGATGGAGCCGGGTGCGACGTTGAGGTCGGCTGTCGTTGCTGAAATATCTCCCCCTTTAACCAGTGCCCAGAAAAGTAATACCTCCTACCGACGCTTCAAGTAGCGGAAGGGGGCGGCGTGGCTCCGCTACGTGGGTGCCGGCAAACCGTTGACCAGCTGTCCTGGCTCTACCTGGAGCCCAGCAGCGATCTTGAGGATTGTCTCGAGCCGTAGACTCCGTTGCCCTCGTTCAACCTTGCCGAGCTGGGTCCAGTGGATTCCGCACCTCACGGCTGCGGCCTCCTGGCTGAGTCCGAGTTCGAGCCGGCGCTCCCTGACCCGCTCCCCGAAAACGCGGGTGGTCTCGTTGAGCGCGGACGACTCTGCCTTGGGCATGGTTGACAACCTCATACGGCCCGCGCGTAACAGGCCAGAGCGTATCCGGCCCATGCGTATTGCTCTCAACTGTTATCGGCCTTATCCTGGGCACTCTCCCACTGCCCTTTTGGAGGACCGTGCCGGGCCAAGATCCCAGTAGAGACCCTGTCGACGACCCGGCCGACGATGGCGTTGAACACGACTTCAGCAACACCCTGCCGCTCCTGGAACAGCTGTGCTGGCACCTCTTCTGCTGCGACCTGATATTCGATGTGTTCCAAGACGACCTGTATCCGGCGATCAATACGGCGCTTGCTGCCGGCGACCTGCCTGATCAAATAGCGGAACTGCGCCAGAATCTGCAGCACGCCTTTCGCGTAGCCGCGGAACGAATACGGGGAGAATCCGCCAGATCCGAGGCGGAGACTGCCGTTGAAGAAATCGAGGACGCCGCCGGGGCCGAATTACTGCCGTTTTTGAACCGAGGAACGCCTCCGGAATGTGCCTTGCCCGGCTGCGAGGACTTGGTGCTGTGTCTCGAAGTCGGACGCTGGTCAGCGCGTTGCTACGCACACTCCTCCGCTTCCTACCGAGTCAGACATGAACGGGTCCAAGACTGGTTCTGCGAGGCCACCGAGCGCGCCTTCCGGCTGCGGACGATAGCGCGGCGCAATGTCGCTACCGCACTGGTGAACTGGTGGGAGGAAGTCGGTAGTCCACGTCCCGTCATCGACGACGCGATCCTTCCGGAGAAGCTCGTCCTCCCGCCAACCGTGCTGCCTTAAAGACTAAAACCCTCTTCGCGCTCGACGACGTCGGCCACCTTGGCTGCGAACCGATGCGGTTCCTCGAGCTTCCTGTAGTCGGCGATTCGCGCCTCTAACTGAGCCAGGGATGCGGCGGCGCTGCGCTCGGCTCGCGTAGTCGGTTGCCCAGCTCCGGCGAGAACCGCAGAGATACGCCCGATTGCTGTCGACTGTTCGCCCGCTCGGACGCCATAGCGGATACCCCAGGGCAGATAGTCAACGAGCGCATCGACTAAGTGGCGGCTCCGCCCCGGAGCCGAATGACCGCAACAGGATAGAAGCAGCTTGGTGTTGGTTCTGCCGGCGTTGGTAATGAGCCAGTTGAGTTGCTCGCCGCTGAGGTGGTCGGCATCGTCAACAATGATTAGCGTGCCAGGTTTGGGGCGCCATTCTCCAGTTTGGAGTTTGGGCAGTCCTTCGAAGGATGTCGCCCTTCCGTGGCTATAACGCTGTGCCGCAGCGAAATCCGTCGCCTCCTGAGTCGCGGTTAGTGCAAGGACTTTGTGACCACCGCGATGCGCGGCCAGGGCAACAGCTCGAAGAAGCCTGTGCTTGTCGACTGAGTCGGAAAGGCTCACGGCCTGGACGGTCGTGTCACTCTCAGCGATGGAAAGCACAGCCGCGCCGACCAAATCGGCGTCGGAATTTGGCATAGCGCAGTCATATTGCGTTGCGGTGCTGATGCTCCCAGCCGCATCGATGATTGCCACCTCATCCCGTAGCAGCTTCAGATCGTCTGCGATCTCGTACTTTGCGGGTACCTTATCCGCGTCGCGTTCCGCAATCGCCGCTTTGGCGCTTTCGGCCCCAACGGCTGCCATGCCCGCAATCCGCCACGATAGGGCGGCTGCAGGAAGTTCGTCGGGCAAAGGTCCACCAGCACTCATCGCATGACGCAATGCGCCGCTGACATCTGCTCCTGAGCGGGCGATTTCGTCGATGTGGGTGACCAGTTGCGGCCAGTAAGGGTCACTCGTGAGCCGTGGGTCGATGGTGTCAGCGAATCGATGCCAGCGGCGAACGTCGGATTCCCGAACCGAAACTGCATCTTTCGAGCGCTCACGGATGGCGCGTTGCACCTCTGCCGAGCGGCGTCGGTACTGCTGGGGCCCGGTGATGCGGCTGTCGGCAGGGTCGACTCCATGCGCGGCGCGGAAAACCGCGACCTCGGCAAGCACCTTCGGATGGCCGATGAACGGACGTCCCCAGACCGGAATGTCCTCGGCGGTCCACATGCCGACGTTCTCCCGCACTGCATCGGCGAGGTCTGACACCAGTTGGGCTCGCCCCGAAAGGTACGGTCCCCACGACGGATGACCGGCGAGGGCGCTCGGGATGGGATCGAGCCAGTGCATTGGACCGAATCTCCCGCTGGACGGGATGGGCAGCCGCCAGTCCAGGACGGCCGCGGGGTCACGGGCATCCTCCAGTCCCCCGCCACCCACGGCCGCTTGATGCAGCGCCGCAGCGGGATCGTCGCCTTCGACGGCGAGCAGGGCGAGGTGGCGACGCAGCACCGGCCAGGCTTCGCATTGAAGCAGTGAACTGTTGAGTTCCGTTGCGGCTGTGTCGATGCGCGTCATCGTTTCCGGCCCGGCGCAATGCTCGGCGGCGGCACCGAGGGCGTCGAGATACATCGCCGAGGCAGGAGCCAACCGCAATGCCGGATCGGCCGCGTTGCGCATCGCCGAGTGAGCGGACTGTTGTGCACGGTCGCGGCGCAGGATCGCGGTCAGGATGTCCACCGCAGTCGGCGGGTGGATGGCCTTGGGCGTCAGGATGCGGTGCGGGTCGGCCTCGGCGGTGGAGAAGTACAGGTGGTTTTGCTCGCGGCCGCGGGTGAGCGCCACGTAGAGCTGCTGGCGATTGAGCTGATCGCTGCCGACGACACGGCACGTGTCTGCTGTGATGCCTTGTGAGATGTCGATCGTGCTCGCGTAGCCCAGAGTGGTGTGGTCCCTGACGTACGAAGCAGGCAATCGGACCGTCGCCGCATCGTCGCCGTGCAGCAGACTGACGGTCAGCGAGCTGTCGCGCTCGACGGCCTGGATGATCCAGCGCTGGCCGTTTTTGACCCAGCCGCGCTTGCCCGTCGGTAGCCATCGGGCATTGCTTCGGGTCGTGATCCAGTGACCGGCAGAAGCAAGCAGTCCGTCGCCGAGCTCGACAGTTCGGCCCGGCGGCCTGCCGCTGTTCCGTAGTCGGTCGGCACGGGCCCGGTCGTTGAGCTCGGCGACAAGAGCATTGGTCGGCGCGAGCAGGACGCTGTCGAGGCCGGCACCCCGGTCTGCGAGCCAGGCGGTGTAGGCCTGTTCTGCGGCGAGTGCGTCGGCGCCGACGTGGATGCGGCGGTTATCGAGATAGAAGGCGATCCCGGCCGGATCACCGCGCCGCAAAGCCAGACTTGCAGCCCCTTCAGCCCTGCCGCGTTCGGTCTTTCCGAAGCGGACGACCTCCGACAGCGTCACTGCATGGTGGTCGGCGGCAAGGTCGCGCAGCACTCCGCCAGCCGATACCGACGACAGCTGGTGGTCATCTCCGACCAGTCGGACACTCGCTCCGCGAGCCAATGCGAGTCCGATTACCGCGTCGAGTTCGGCGGTAGAGGCCTTGCCGGCTTCATCGACAATCACCAATGACTGACTGTCGATGGCGTCGAACCACGCCCGTGCGGGGTCCTCTCCAGCGTCCGACGAAGCTGCCGTCGGATTGGCAAGCGCGACAAGTTTGGCGAGGGTATCGGTGGCCGCGCCGAGATCGGCAGCGAGGACCTCGGCCGCCGCGGCGGTCGGGGCCAAGCCAACGACAGAGCCCCCGCTGTTACGCCACGCCGCCGCGAGCGTCGCCATCGCGGTCGTCTTCCCGGTGCCCGCCGGGGCCAAAGCGAGTTGAACGCGGGCCCCCGAGGTCGCCATCTCCCGAACCAGCGCGCGCTGCCCGTCGTTGAAGGAACGGCCGACGGCATCGGCCTCCAACAGAGCGAGCTCGACGCTCGTGTCATCGGCGACGAGGCCGTCGTCGAGCGCCGCCGCGTCCAGAATTCGGCGCTCCGCAGCGAGCACCGCCGGGCTGGAATAGTCCGTCTCGCCATGGCGCGTGTACACGCTGGCCCCGTCGCCGCGGCGGCGCAGTGCCAACGGCTCGCCCTTCTCGGCGTCGCGTTGAGCCGACAACACGACGCTGTGTCCGTCGAGCGCGGCCGCCACGATCTGGTCGACGGCCTGCCAGTCATCGGCCCGGTCGGCGTAACGCAGCTGCCGTTCGGCTTCCGCCCTGACGTGATGCGGTCGCCAGGTTGAGCGCGATGCGGACACCGTTTCGATGACCTTCGCCGCGATCTGATCGACAGCCTTGCTGTCCAAATCCGTTCGCGCGAAGGCAGCATGGCAGGACGCAGCGGCGATCATCGCGTCGACGTCATGCACTCCGCCGAGGACTTCGGCGGCTTGTGTGCGCCACATCTGGCGCTGCTCCCCGAGTGAGCGCGGCTCATGCTTGGCGGCTCTCGTTTCCAGGTTTGCCTTCTGCGCCAGAGTGATGGATTCGGCGGCGGTGGGTTCACGCCCATGCTGGTGTTGGAATGCCTTGGCGAGCTCCCCGACCCGGTGTTCGATCGACGTGCGGCGCGACGAGAACCGTGTGATCAACTCCTGCGGGATGCCTTCGATCTCCCGTACGCACCGCTTACCGGCGCCTCTCCCTGTAGCAATGAACCGGAACCCAAGCTTGATCAGCTCGGCTTCCATTGCGGTGTTGTAGGCCTCCGAGGCAGCAACATTCATCTGGTACAGCGCCTTGGCGTCGAGGGCGAGCCAGCGCTGTTTGCCGTCGGGCCCGATGACGCAGACTTTGTTGCTCACCACGATGTGGGTATGCAGATTCGGATCGCCCGAACGAGAATCACGGTGCTCGAAAGCCGCGATCATCAAGCCCGTCGTCTGTACCTGGGCCACTCCCCCCGCCCCGATCCGGGAGAACGCAGCGTGCTCTTCCAGAACAGCGACCCCGCGCTTCACTGCCCGCCGTTGCGCTCTTTCGATCGCGCGGGCCAGAGCCCGCGGTGCGGTTGCCCACACAATGGAAATCGTTTTCACCGGGGTGAATGTCAAGTCATAGCCGGCCACAGCCGTCGTCACGGGACGCGACTGCCGGGCAACGAACCCGGAGAACTCCCGGGCATCCAACGGCTCACGCCCGTACTGCTCGACGAACATTTCAGCGGCCACTGTCGACATGATCCTCGCGCGCTTGGTTTCAGCGATCGGCGCGGAGGCGTCGCGGCCGATTGCGCGGTTGAAGTCCGCGTAGGCCTCGCAGAGTCGGCTCTTGAACGCGCTGCGGCCTTTATGGATCGCGAACCGCCGACCTAACTGCACCGCTGAGGTAGCCGCCTCTTCGCCCTGATCTACCAGATACTCGCTGATCTTCTCCGCGTTCGGATGCAGACCCTCACCGAACAAAGCCTTCATCTGGGCCTCGGAAACATCCGAGCCTTCGGCCACTGACCAGAGTTCCTGCACCGCAGGGTCGTTGAGGTCCCGCCCTTGCGGCTGTCCCAGCGCGGCCAGTCCCCGGCCCATCCAACGGCCCGGAGTCTCGCCTTTCGACGAGTAGTAGTCGTCCAGACTGGGCCGCCCCCGGTGAGTCGAATCCGAGGCCGCGACTTGCCGGATCAGGTACATGTATCCGTCTCCGGCAGTCAGTTTGTGGATGGTCATCAACGTGACATCAACCTCCTTGCCTTGGCCGAGGTTAACTTGGGGCCTGAGTGCATGAGGTGTGATGCGTTGTGTGGCAGTAGATTTAGGGATAACAATATCGGGAATAACGGGCATACCGTGCAGTCCGTGAAATTGAACGGCGAGTTGCGGAAAGACATGAGCGTGCTGGCAGCTATAGGGTGCAGATCGTTCTAGGTTCAAGCTTGTGAGGTACAGCAAGGCGGTGAGCGAGGCCCGGCGGGCCGCGCTGTCCGCGATCCGGGCAGAACAGATTCGCGACCTGGAGCGCGCGCAGGCCAACGTCCACGATCTCCAACGACTCGTGCAGTCACTCGAAAGGCTCGATCAGGTCGACGACTGGTTTCGGCAACAGCTGGCCAAGTTGCAGGCCGAGGCCGAGGCTCGGCGTGATCGCCATCGAGCGGTGGCGGGCCGTGCCGTCGCCTCCATGAGGGAGCGCGGAGAGCGCTTCGAGCGAATCGCGGCCGCGAGTGCCACGGCGGAGAAGACGATCCGAGAACTCGCCCGGTTCGCTGCCGTTGACGGGTCAGAAGACCACCGCGGTGTTTCGGCACCGCCCAACGTCACCGAGGAGCCCGTTCCTCAGGAACCTGCGCCGGCGGAGAACCCCACGCTGTTCTGACCCGACTGTTGTCGGAGGCGCTTGAGACAATGGCGAGCGTCGAATCAAAACAGTGGGGAGGGATTCATGACGCAGCCAGATAAGCGGGCTCGATTCCGCGGCTGCCTCCTCGGCGGCGCCGTCGGTGACGCTTTGGGCGCCCCCGTCGAGTTTCTGAGCCGGGAGGCGATCCTCGAACGGTTCGGGCCCGACGGCATCAGCACGTACGCCCCCGCCTACGGCCGTCTTGGCGCCGTGACCGACGACACCCAGATGACTCTGTTCACCGCGGAGGGGCTGATCCGCAGCTGGGTACGCGGCACACTGAAAGGCATCACGACCGAGGTGGGCGTTACTGCCCACGCATACTTGCGCTGGCTGCTGACTCAGTCAGAGCGTCCCCGCCATCAGATCGACCTGCTGGATGAGGAACCGGGTTGGCTTTTCCAACAGCGCGACCTTCACCACCGCCGCGCACCCGGCAACACCTGCCTCTCAGCACTGAAGGACATGGAGTTTCTGGGCGACAGTCCGGCGCGCAACAACAGCAAGGGTTGTGGCGCGGTCATGCGGATGGCTCCCGCCGGACTCTTCGTCGCGAGTATCGGTCGGCGGCTTGAAGCCGACGCCGCTTTCGAACTCGGGACGGACCTGAGCGCGATCACCCATGGGCATCCGACAGGAGCCCTCGCCGGCGGAGCCTTCGCCGTCTTGATCCTGGAACTGGCCAGAGGCGCCACGCTGGCCGAGGCGCTCACGACCGCCCAGAAGTCACTCGTCGAGCGGCCTCACCATGAAGAGACGCTGCTGGCGTTGAAGTCAGCCCGCCTGTTGGCCGATCAGGGCGTCGACCATCCCTCTGCCATCCGCCAACTCGGACAAGGGTGGGTGGCCGAGGAAGCGCTCGCGATCTCCGTCTACTGCGCGCTCGTCGCCGACGACTTCAAGCACGGCGTGATGCTCGCGGTGAACCACGATGGCGACTCGGACTCGACGGGTTCGATCACGGGCAACTTGCTCGGTGTGGCTCAGGGCGTAGACGTCATCCCGGCTGAGTGGCTCGAAGAACTCGAGCTGCGTGACGTGATCAAAGAGGTCGCGGACGATCTCTGCGACTTCCCCGACTGGGAGATAAGCGACTATGACTACGGCGAGGATTCACTGACGGACCGAATCTGGCGAAAGTATCCGGGGTGCTGACACCTTTCGCCCCAGGACCAGCCTAAACATCGCCTTCACTCGCTGGCCGTAACAACTCGACGCCCATGCAACGCTCGAAACCGTGGCAAACAAAACCCCCGCGGAAGCGGCAACACGGCATAGGAAAGCGCATGGAACACGACCCGCAACTCAACGACCTGACCGATCCGCTTGACCGCGGACTGGTCATTGATCTCTGCCAGGCTCCCGGTTGGAAACCTGCACCGTTCAAGGTCGCTCTCTTCTACACAACGGCGGAGATGGCGAGAATTCTGAGGGTCGATCCCTCGACCCTTCGCCGGTGGCGTCGCCAGAAACCGCCCCGTGGCCCGCGAGCCAGGCGTCTTTCTGACCGGAGCTGGCGCTACTACCACTCGGACTTCATTGAGTGGCTGAACCGGGACGGCCAACCGATGGATGCCGCCTGATGTCGAAGAAGATCAACCTCCCCGTTGCAGTCTCACTGTCGGCAGGCATCGAGGTTCGTGAGGGCTTGGCTGACGCTTTCCGGGCGCGGGTCCGCTGGACCGACCCCCACACAAAGAAACGCAAGTCGACTTCCGCGACCTTCGCCACCCGCGAGGAGGCCGAAGAGTGGATTGGGAAAGCCCAGGGTGCGGCAAGCCGCGGCGTGAATCCTGATGTCGCAGCGATGACTTTGGCCGAGTACGGCAGTGCCAACATGAAGTTGGCGTTGCGCGGGCTCGCGAGTAAGACGACCGACCCGTATCTCGCCGGCTGGCACAAGCGCGTCGTCCCGGTCCTCGGCCACCTGCCGATCGGGATGATCAGCAACGGCATGGTGGACCGCGCCATCAAGGCATGGATCGCCGATGGCGCGAGCAGATCGACGGTCAAGAACTCACTCGCGGTACTGGTTCTGGTGATGGAACAGGGAATGCGCGACGAGGTCATCGAACGCAACCCGGCGAGGGTCTATGGCTGGCAGCGCCAGTACAAATTGACTGAGGACGAGATCGACGATCCTCGCGCACTGGCACTTCGCGACCTTCACGCACTGGAGACGCTGGCTGCCGCGCTCGTCAAGAAGTCGAACCCTGCTTATCAAGGGTGGGGAGATGCCGTCATCTTCGAGGCCTGCACGGCCGCGCGAATCGGAGAGGTATCGGGTTGCCGGGTCAAAGACATCGACACAGCGAAGTGGATATGGACAGTCCGCCGCCAGACGACGCCTTCGCCGGGTGAGCTCGTAGAAGGAACCGCCCAAACGAGCGGCGGCGGCCTGGTTGATAAGGGCACCAAAGGACGAAGGGTCAGAGTGGTCCCGCTGATTCCCCAAGTCCGAGAAACGGTACTTCGTCGCCTGAAAGTTGTTGGCAATAAACCTGATGCGCGACTCTTCACTGGACCTCGCGGCGGCCCCATTACAACGGCTGGCCCTGCGTCGGGCTACTCACTGGGACGAAGTAGTTGCCGCACTCGGCTACGAGCACCTCACGCGGCACGGCCTTCGCCATACTGGCCTCACCTGGATGGCGGATAGCGGCGTCAAGCCTCACGTCCTCCAGAAGATTGCGGGCCACGGCAGCATCACGACCACTCAGCGTTACTTGCACCCGGACCACGAGGCGATTGCGGAGGCCGGCGGACTGCTGTCGAGCCACTTGAGCGAAAGAGTCAGGCCGAAGCTTCGTTCGGTTTGAGTCCTGGCAGCCCGCAGTGAGCGAACTCCCGAAGGGCCCGCGGCGATAATGCCAGTCTCCGGTCGAGGTCCCGATCACCACGGCCACAACCATCGCCGCCAGGGCTGTCGCTGCTGACGGAGCTGCCGATTGATGCGCTTCATAAGGGCACCATCTGCGTCGAGTTCGATCTGTAGCAGGTGCTTTTCCGTACGCCTGTTGACCGGCATTCAGGATGGGCATGATGGCGGCGTTGATGGTGGGGATGTGTGGGTGTGAAATGACCCCGCCGGGTGGTGTCCGGCGGGGTCGGTGGTGTTCGGGGTGTCGGGGTGGTGTT
>Ga0116181_1000383_pt1 | contig 40345 bp, 30 predicted proteins | sample AD_UKC075_MetaG_FD_89752 | JGI IMG/M metagenome (GOLD analysis project Ga0116181, IMG submission 89752) | Active sludge microbial communities of municipal wastewater-treating anaerobic digesters from USA - AD_UKC075_MetaG | ecosystem: Engineered > Bioreactor > Anaerobic > Digestate | place: USA... | reverse complement strand
TACGATACTCTAAGCTCAAGTTCCCGGCCCGCCGCGCCGACGGGTCGAGGCGCTACAACTGTTGGCCCGTTTATACTGAAAATACCGTCCTTTCACAAACACCATTTGCCCCGCTGCGGCCAGAGTCGCCGACCCGACGCTGGGGGGCAGTTGTCATGAGAGGAAAGCAGCGCAAACTGGAAGCTTGGCGCAACAAGCTCCAAGGAAAACGGCTCGCGTGAATGGGCGGCAACCTTCGTGAGGGATGCCGGAGCGCTGCCGGCTTTGCTGACGCAACAGCCAGCTGGAAAATCCATCGCAGCCGTGGTCACCGATGGCGCTTACGATACTCAAACCTGCCATCGAGCGCTGAGAATGCACTTTGTTGAGCATCGAGTGGGAATTGAGATGAGATTGACAGACGATCAATTGCTGGCCCTGCTTGCCGATATTGAATCGGATCGCGTTGAGCGCAAGGAAAGCTTCAAGGGCGACTCGCCGGAAAAAGTTCGTCAAGCCGTTTGCGCTTTTGCCAATGATCTTCCAGGACATGGCGAACCTGGCATTGTTTTTATTGGCGCTAAAGATAAGGATGGCGCGCCCGTTGGCTTGGATGTCACAGATGAGCTGCTGCGTTCCTTGGCCGATATCCGTTCGGATGGAAATATCCTGCCTTTTCCCAGCATGGTGGTCGAAAAGCGCCAACTGCAAGGAAAGGACTTAGCGGTGATTACGGTGAGTCCTGCGGATGCGCCGCCGGTAAAATACAAGGGGCGTATCTACATACGCACCGGACCGCGCCGCGATATCGCCAATGCACAAGACGAACGAGTTCTCAACGAACGCCGCCGCTACCGCCATCTCCCGTTCGATCTGCAACCGATTTCCTTCGCTCGCCTGACGGACCTGAGTCGTGCCGCCTTCGAGGCGGAATATTTACCAGGTGCCTTTGCAGCAGACGTGCTGGAGGCCAATCAGCGCAGCTATGCAGAGCGACTTAGCGCCTGCCGAATGGTCGATAGTATTGAATCAGTGACTCCAACCGTTCTTGGCGGCATGGTCATCGGCAATCGCCCACGCGATCTCATTCCTTGTGATTACGTGCAATTCCTGCGAATCGATGGGAGTGCACTGGATGCGCCTATCATCGACGCTGCCGACATCGACGGACGTCTTGGGGAGATCATCAACCGCTTGGATGACAAACTGAAGGCGCATATCTACACGCATGTGGATGTGACATCCCACGATACCGAGAAGCGCATCGTCAATTATCCGCTAGCCGCGCTGCAGCAATTAGTGCGCAATGCAGTCATGCACCGAACCTATGAAGCCACCCATGCACCGGTTCGCATCACCTGGTTCAACGACCGCATAGAAATCATCAGTCCGGGTGGACCTTACGGGATCGTGAACGCCGACAATTTCGGCCAGCCCGGCATCACCGACTACCGTAATCCCCACTTGGCCGAAGCCATGAAGGTGCTGGGCTATGTGCAACGCTTTGGCATCGGCATCGCAACAGCTCGCAAGCTATTAGCCGACAACGGCAATCCGCCACCGGAATTCCAGCCAACGGCTAATCACGTCCTAGTCATCGTGCGGAGAGCGAGATGAGCATTCCGGTTCTTACCTTTTTCAACAACAAGGGAGGAGTAGGTAAAACCTCGCTGGTCTATCACCTTTCGTTCATGTTTGCGGAGCTTGGCGTGCGCGTGTTGGCGGTCGATCTCGACCCTCAGGCCAATTTGACGGCTGCCTTTCTGGACGAGGATCGTTTGGCCGCTCTCTTCTGGGAAGACGAAGCCGATGTCCCTACCATTTTCGACAGTATTAAGCCGCTCCTGGACGTGGGTGATTTTGCCCCGGTCAATTACCAAATCATTCATCCGCATCTGGCGCTCGTTCCGGGAGATCTTGGCCTGTCTGGCTTCGAGGATCAGCTTTCCTCTGCCTGGATCGAAGTGATGGACGACAAGAACAAGGCCCGCCCCTTTCGCATCCTGACCGCGTTTTGGCGCAGCGCGCAGGAAGCGGCCTCGCGATTCGACGCCAACCTGATCGTCATCGATGTCGGCCCCAATCTCGGCGCCATCAACCGTGCCGCTCTGCTGGCCAGCAACCATGTTGCCGTTCCTCTTGGGGCCGATCTGTTTTCCTTGCAGGGCCTACGCAATCTGGGTCCGACATTGCGAGACTGGCGTGATGGCTGGAACCGCCGACGCAACAGTTGGCAACTACCGAGCTTCCCGCTGCCTAAGGGCGACATGACCCCCATTGGCTATATCGCCATGCGCCACGGCGTGCGCCTGACGCGACCGGTCAGAGCGTATACCCGCTGGCTCGACAAGATTCCGGCTGAATTCCGCAGGAGCGTTTTGGACGAGGAAATCCGTGGAAAGACATTGCCGACGATTGAACACGATCCTTACTGCCTGGCGATGCTCAAAAATTACAACAGCTTGATGCCCTTGGCCCAGGAAGCACGCAAGCCGATTTTCTTTCTGCGGGCGGCCGACGGCGCCATCGGCGCGCATGCCAATGCCGTGCAGAGCGCTTATTGCGACTTCAAAGTGCTTGCACAGGAGCTTGCCAAACGTATCGATCTGACTTTGCCCGGAAACCACTGACGAACCCAAAAATCAAAGCGATTGATAGATTTCCTGCGCTTTGAAATGAAACGTCGAAACGAGGAAATTGACAATCCACCAAATAAAAACGCCCAACCGGTGAAGGTTGGGCGCGGAATTTGGTGGAGCAGAAGGGGATCGAACCCTCGACCTTCGCATTGCGAACGCGACGCTCTCCCAGCTGAGCTACTGCCCCGTGATGATGCGAGGGCAGGGATTTTACAATCTTCCCTCGACATTGGCTAGACCCGTGCCGGAAAAATCACCTCTCGCGGCAACGCTTGGCGGTTCATTCGCCGAAGTATTCCGCCGTATAGCGTTCCGCCTGCAGCTCCGGCGACCAGAAATCCAGCGGCAATCCGGCCTTCTGTTTCAGTTGGGCCAGGAAAACGTAGGGATCGGGCAGCTGCTCCCACACCGCTGGCAGGAAGGTCGCCCGGCAATGGTGGAAATGCAGGATCAAGCCATCCACGCCCGGCCGCAACTGGGCCAGCAATTCATCCTCGGAGGCGAACTGCAGCGGCTCCGGCGGCGACAACACCGAGATATGGATCTCCAACTGCGGAAATTCGTCCGGCCGTAATTCTGGAAAGCGCGGGTCCTCGAACGCCGCAGCATAAGCGTGGGCGGCGACATCCCGGACCAGCGGTTGATAGGCAGCGAGTGCGCCGATGCAACCGCGCAACTGGCCGCCAATCTCCAGAGTCACGAAAGTCGCCCGCAACGGACGCAGGGTTTCCGGATAATCGTCCGGCTGCGCTTCCAAAGCCTGGCCTTGTTGCAAGCCGTGTTGGATCGAAGCCCGGGCGACGGCCAGCAAGGCAGCCCGATCTGCGTTCGACAGTGTTTCAGTGGAAGACATAAGCGCCATACCCCACGACCTGATCGCGCGGCCCGGCGGTGTCGCCGGAATTGCGCAGATCGATGGCATCGCAATGCAGCCCCTTGCGGCGGGCTACCCACAACAGGCCATTGACCGGATTGCGTCCGCAAGCCTGCTCGTAATCGATATCCTCGAACCGCAGCGTCTCGATGGCTCGCGAGGTTTCGCCGTCCATCCAGCGGGCGGTCTGGTAGTCGTGATAATGGCTGAGGTCGGAACTGATGACGATCAGGGTTTCGGGGCCGCCCCACAACGCTTCCAATACCGCCCCGACCTCGAAGGGATGGGCATCGCCAACCACCACCGGAACCAGCTTGAACGCGCCCAACACCGCTTGCAGAAACGGCAGATGGACCTCCAGGCTGTGCTCGCGGGCATGGGCCTGTTCCAGACACCCGACTTCCGGCAAGTATCGAATCTGCTCGATCGCTTCCTGGTCCACGGGGATCGGTCCCAGCGGCGTGGCGAAAGCAGCCATGTTGCTGACTGCGATGCCGCGAAAGCCCAGGCGATGGCTCGGCCCCAGCAACACGACCCGCTGGATGATGTCATGCGCCGCCCTGAGGCGCGCATACGCCGACGCGGCTACCGGGCCGGAATAGACGTAGCCGGCATGAGGCGCGATGATGGCCTTGGGCGGCGGTTCGGTCGACGGCTCGACGCACTCGAGAAAATGTTCGACTTGCGCTTGCAATTCAGCAGCATCGGCCGGATAGAACAACCCCGCGACTGCGGGGGTGCGCACGGTTTGCATGACGCCCTCCCGACAAAATTTGTTACAAATCTATTGATGGCTATGATGTTAGAGTATAGGGACATCGGATTATCCGTAATAGACCCCATTTCATTTCGATCATTTCAATATTGTTTTGATCACGGTCGGCATTGCCGCCGCTGGGCGGAACGCTCGCGACGCGACCGGCTGGCACACGATGAGAGCCTTTAGCAGGAGGCCGCCATGAATACCGCAACCATCCATTCCATTCTGGAGTTCTTGCCGACCCGCTACTGGCATGTTCTCGACGATGGCCGCGTGCAATGCGACGTTTGTCCGCGCTATTGCAAGCTGCACGAAGGTCAACAGGGTCTGTGCTTCGTGCGCGGCCGCCACGACAACCAGGTCGTGCTGACCAGCTACGGCCGCTCCAGCGGATTCTGCATCGATCCCATCGAAAAGAAGCCGCTCAACCATTTCCTGCCCGGCACGCCGGTGCTGTCGTTCGGCACCGCCGGCTGCAATCTGGCCTGCAAGTTCTGCCAGAACTGGGACATGAGCAAATCGCGGGAAATGGACATCCTGGCGGACGAGGCTTCGCCGGAGAAGCTGGCGCGAGTGGCCCGCGATCTGGGCTGCCAGAGCATGGCTTATACCTACAACGATCCGGTCATCTTCATGGAATACGCCATCGACACTGCCCTGGCCTGCCGGGAATACGGCATCAAATCGGTGGCGGTCACCGCGGGCTATCTGTGCGACGAACCGCGCCAGGAATTCTTCCGCCACATGGACGCCGCCAACGTCGATCTGAAAGCCTTCACCGAGGATTTCTACTGGAAGATCTGCGGCGGCCACTTGCAGCCGGTGCTGGATACCCTGGTGTATCTGAAGCAGGAAACCCAGGTCTGGTTCGAAATCACCACGCTGCTGATTCCCGGCGAAAATGATTCGGACAGCGAGCTGGAAAAACTGACCCAGTGGGTGATGGAAAACCTGGGACCGGATGTGCCGATTCACTTCACCGCCTTCCATCCCGACTGGAAGATGCTGAATCACTCGCCGACCCCGCCCTCGACCCTGAGCCGGGCACGGCGGATCGCCATGAAGAACGGCATTCGCTACGCCTACACCGGCAACGTTCACGACGAGCGGGGCAACAGCACCTATTGCCACCAATGCGGCCAGAAGCTGATTGGTCGCGACTGGTATTCGCTGGGCGTCTGGAACCTGACCGCCGACGGCCATTGCAATGCCTGCGGGACTCTGTGCGCCGGCGTGTTCGAAGCGCAGCCGGGCACCTGGGGCGGGCGGCGACGGCCGGTGCGGCTGCGGCAATGCGCCGACTAAACCGCTGCCGGGCCCCTCGCCGATCCGATCATCAGCCTACTGGCCGCCGATGCTAAGCTACCGTCACGCGTTCCATGCCGGCAATTTCGCCGATGTCTTCAAGCACGTCCTGCTGATGCAGCTCATTGAGGCTCTGTGCCGCAAGGACAAGCCGTTCTTCCTGTTCGACACCCATGCCGGCGCGGGTCGTTACGACCTGCTGGCGACGCCGGCCCGCCAGAACGAGGAATTTCGGGATGGCGTCGGCCGGCTATGGCACGAATCGGGGCTAGGTGCGGAGCTGAGCGCGTATCGGGAACAGGTGCGGGCGCTGAATCCCGACGGCGAATTGCGCTTTTATCCCGGTTCGCCGCGCATCGCCCGCGCCGGCCTGCGCCCCGGTGATCGCCTGGTGCTGACCGAGCTGCATCCGAGCGACCATCCGCTGCTCAAAGCCGAATTTGCCGGCGACCGCCAGACCGCGGTGCATGCAGCCGACGGCTATGCCGCACTCAAGGCGTTCCTGCCGCCGCCGGAGCGACGTGGCCTGGTGTTCATCGATCCGCCCTACGAACGCAAGGACGAATTCGACCGCCTGGTCGAAGCCGTGCGCCTGATTCACCGGCGCTGGGCTGGGGGCATGATCGCCATCTGGTACCCGATCCTGGATCGCGCCCCCAGCGCGCGCTGGCAACGCGCCTTGCAGGCGCTGCAAATCCCCGCGATCCTGTGCGCCGAACTGGGGCTGTATCCCTACGACGGGCCGCTGGGTCTGCACGGTTGCGGGATGATCGTGATCAATCCGCCGTGGCGACTGGATGAAACCCTGGCCCGACTACTGCCGGAACTGCTGCAGCGGCTACGCACCGGCGCGCAGGGCCAGACCCGGTTGGAATGGCTGACGCTAGCCCCGTGATCTTTCCCGCCCGCCCCTGCCCTATGGAACACCCATGCCCTACACGACCCTGATCGATGTCGCCACCCTGCATGCGCATCGCGACGATCCCACCTGGATCATCGTGGACTGCCGCTTCAATTTGATGGAGCCGGAGGCGGGCCGGCGGGCCTACCAGGCCGGCCATATCCCCAGCGCTCGCTATGCCCATTTGGACGAAGATCTATCCAGCCCGATCACGCCGACCACCGGCCGCCATCCCCTGCCCGATCCGGCCCAACTGGCCGCCCGACTGGGCGCGTGGGGCATCGACGACTGCATCCAGGTCATCGCCTACGACGACATGGGCGGGATGCTGGCAGCGGCGCGGCTATGGTGGCTGTTGCGCTGGCTGGGACATCCGGCGGTGGCGGTGCTGGACGGCGGCTGGTCGGCCTGGCAACGCGCCGGTTTGCCGGCGAGCGTCGAACCGGTGGTTTGCCAGCCGAAAACCTTCCAGGCTCAGCCCGACGACCGGTCATGGCTGAACGCGGCCCAGGTGATGGCGCTGCCGCCGGAACAGGTGGTGCTGGACGCCCGCGGTGCGGCGCGTTATCGCGGCGAGGTGGAGCCGATCGATCCGGTGGCCGGCCACATTCCGGGCGCGCTCAATCTGCCGACCGAGGGTCATTTGCAGTCCGATGGCCATTTCCTGCCGGCGAGCGAATTGCGGGTGCGTTTCCAGACCGTACTGGGCGATCGCGCCCCAGCCTCCGTAGTCCACAGTTGCGGCTCCGGCGTGACCGCCTGCCATAACCTGCTGGCGATGGAAGCGGCCGGTTTGGTCGGTTCGCGGCTGTATGCGGGCTCCTGGAGCGAATGGATTCGCGACCCCGCGCGACCGGTCGCCACTGGCGCGGCATGAGCCGCAAGCGGCTGCCAAGATCATCCCGCAATGTGAATATTGAATATGCGATTGAAGAATAGGATAATTTTCCAAACGATTGGAATACCTCGCACATCCAATGTCACTATATTGGGAAAATAACGAAGAATGCCGAGAACGATTCCTGCGCTGCTGACCACCGCACTGGTGTCATCGACCCTGGGAGCCTGCGCCGGGCTTCCCATCACCGACACCGATAAAACGGCCAAAACGATCGAAACCGTCGACGCCGGCAGCGCCGCCAAAACGCCCTATGTGGACTATTGGCAAACGCGCGATCCATCCGAAAATCGCCGCGCCGCAACTGATAGCGAGGATCGCAAGCCGGTCGCGCCCTCGCGTGACATCAAGGTCGTAGCGCAAGGCGGAAAGCAGGAGGCGAAAACGCCGGACAGCGCAGGCAAAGCCAAGACCGGCAACGCAGCCGCTGCGCCAACGCCGCAGAAACCCGCCGTAGCCGCAACCGCCAAGCCCAATGCGCACCCGCCAGCCATCACGGTTACCCTCAGAACGGCGGACAAGGCTACTCCAGTCGCAACGCAAACGACCGACAAGCCCGTCCCGGTCGCGACGAAGACAGCGAACAAGCCCGCCGATCAAACCGCTGAGAAGACCAGGATCGCCCTGGCGCAACCGACCGCCAGGAAACCCGGTCCGCATCCCAAAGGCAAAGCGGGGCCGGTCGCCAAGCCAGACCTGTGGAGTCGCATGCGCGGGCGCATGGCGCTGACCGACGTGCAAAACCCGCGTATCGACGAGCAGATCGAATACATCAAGCGCAATCCGGCTTACCTGGCCCTGCTGTCACAGCGTGCCAGACCCTTCCTCTACTACATCATGGAGCATGTCGACCGCCGTGGCCTGCCGATGGATCTGGCCTTGTTGCCCATGGTGGAAAGCGCGTTCGAACCCACCGCCGTTTCGCCCAAGGAAGCCGCCGGGCTTTGGCAAATCATACCGGGGACCGGGCAGGAGCGTGGCTTGGTGCTAAGCGACGGCTACGATGGCCGCTTCGACATTCATACCTCGACCATCACTGCGCTCGGTTATCTGGAAGATCTGAACAAGATGTTCGACGGCGACTGGCTGCTGGCGCTAGCGGCCTACAACGCCGGTCCAGGAACCATTCAAGATGCGTTGGATGCGCTCAAGGCCAGCCAAGCCCGGGCTGCGGCCGCCGCCGCTAAATCCACCGCCAATGCCAAATCCGCCGCACCGGCCGCTGCTGGCGACGTCGCTGCCAATACCAAGTCCGCCGCTAGCGCTGGCGAAGCCGCTGCTACGCCCGCCGCCATTGCAGCGACATCGCTGGCCCAGTCCGACGCAACCACGCCCGACCCGGCTCCCCCAGCGCCGCCGCCATCGCCGTACTGGGACTTGAAGCTGCCCAAGGAGACCCAGGATTACATCCCCAGGATCGTGGCGCTGGCGCGCATCATCGCCAATCCCGACGCCTATGGGGTGCGGCTGCCGTCCATCGACGATCACGCCTATCTGTACCGGGTTGACCTCGTCCCCGAGAACAAGATTTATGACGTGCTGGCCACGACCGCCATTCCGGTGGAGGAGTTCCTGCGCTTCAATCCGGCCTTCAAGCCAGGCATCGAGCCCCCGGCGCGCGCCTACAACCTGCTCCTGCCGCAGGAACAAGCCAAGACCCTGCTGGCGAACGCGCCCGGCGCACGGCTGGTCGCACCCAGCAAATATACGGTCAGGAAAGGCGAGACCCTGGATGGGATCGCCAAACGCTACGGCGTCCCTTCCCGCCTGTTGGCACAGTGGAACGGTCTGAACGCCAGGGTGGCCTTGAAAGCCGGCCAGCAGCTGATCGTGTATCCCGCCTCGTAAACCAGCAGAGACGGGATCTCGCGTTCAACCGTTGCCGTGGGAGGTGCCGGGAGCGGTTTCCGGCAGCGGGGGAACCTTGAACGGATGAGCTGCCTTGTATTCCTTGGCCTGTCGCTCCGCATCCTCGACCTGGGCCGGGGTCATCTTCTTGGCGATGTCCCGTTTGGCTTGCGGCGCCAGTCCGTCTCCCTGCGAATCGGCCAGCGTGTACCAGAAGTAGGCGCGCACATTATCCACCGGCACGCCCTGGCCTTCCTCGTACATGATGCCCAGATTGATCTGGGCCTGCGGCAAGCCCTGTTCGGCGGCTTTCTGATACCACTGCATGGCCTGGGCGTTGTCCTGCGGCACGCCCTTGCCTTGGTCGTACAGAACGCCCAGATTGAATTGCGCGAAGGGATAGCCCTTCTCCGCCATCGGCCGGACCAACGCGATCTCGGCTGCGTAGTCGCCCCGCTCGTGAGCGCTCTTGGCCTGATCCCATTCGCCTTCGGCAGCCCAGACCGGGCCAGCGCTCAACAAACTACCTGCCAGCAGCAGGAAAAGCGGTGTTTTCATGGATGAAGACTCGATTTTGGGTTTGGGACTGGATAGGTCCAGTTTAACATCAGCCTACCATGAACCTCACGCACCATCATCGAGCTTGGGGATCGCCCAGGACTCAGGAGAAGCGGAGATCGGTGCTATCGTTCCAGCCGCGGGCGAGACTGGCCCATCCCGCGATCCAGGCATGATAGAGATGGCTGTTCGGAACGTAAGGATTGCGATCCTCGTTCCGGGTGGCCGCGTCGACGCCAAGCCGAAAAGCATAACGCAATAGTGGCGCCAGCTTCTTGGAAGAATCAGTGTGACTATGCATGGTCTACAACCCGAAATGCTATACCTGAATTGTTGGACCAGCGCAAAATCGAATTGTTGCGCAATTGAGAAGAAATTTGTAGTTATTGCAACTCTTGTTGTTTATTTGCTGGCCCTTTGCATGCGATACAGGCCAGCGTAGAGCCCATCCTGGGCCAGCAGTTCGGCGTGCGTTCCCATTTCGACGATGCAGCGACGATCGAGCACCACGATACGGTTGGCGTTCTCGATGGTCGACAGGCGGTGGGCGATGACGAAGGCGGTGCGGCCCGCCCGCAGGTGATCCAGCGCCTGCTGGACCTTGCGCTCCGACTGGGTATCGAGCGCCGAGGTAGCTTCGTCCAGGATCAGGATCGGAGCGTTCTTGAGCAGGGCGCGGGCGATGGCGATGCGTTGGCGCTGCCCGCCCGACAGGCGCGCGCCATTTTCGCCGATGAGAGTCTCCAGCCCCTGGGGCAACTCGCGGATGAATTCCAGGGCGTGGGCATTTTCGGCGGCCTCGATCACCTGCTCCGTATCGACCTGGCCGCCAGCGCCATAGGCGATGTTGGCGGCGACGGTATCGTTGAACAGCACGATATCCTGGCTGACATAGGCAATGTTGGCGCGCAGATCGGCCAGCCGCAGCTGGCGGATCGGCTGGCCATCCAGCAGGATGTCGCCGGATTCCAGCTCGTAGAAACGCGGCAACAGACTCATCAGGGTGGTTTTGCCGCTGCCGGACGGTCCAACCAGGGCGATGGTCTCGCCCGGCTGCACGTTCAGATCGAGCTGGTGAATCACGTCCGCGCCTTCACTGCGGTAACGGTAGCTCACCTGCTGGAAACTGACCTGACCGCTGGCCCGACCGATGGCGCGAGTACCGTGATCGGGTTCGGGCGACTCGTCCAGCAGGGCGAAAATGGTTTCGGCCGCCGCTAGTCCGCGTTGCAGCTGTTCGTTGACCTTGGTCAGCCGCTTGATTGGGGCCAGCAGCATCGCCATCGCCCCAAACAGCGAGACGAAACCGCCGACCGTGATCTGGTTGGCGGCTGATTGCAGCGAGGCCAGATAGATCATCGTGCCCAGCGCGACGATGGCCAGCAATTGCACCAGTGGTCCGCTGGCTTCGGAGGCGATGGCCAATTTCATGTTGAACTGGCGGGTGCGGTTGTTGACCCGATGAAAACGCTGGCGTTCGTGCTCCTGCCCGCCGAAGATCTTGATCACCTTGTGGCCCTGCAGCACCTCGTCGATGACATGGGTCAGGTCGCCCATCAGCTCCTGCAATTCCCGACTCAGTCGACGCAACCGCGTACTGACCAGGCGCACGACCAGCGCGATGCCGGGCGCGATCAGAAAAGCCAGCAGCGACAACTTCCAGTTCAGGTACAGCATCCAGCCCAGCAGACCAATGACCGTCAAGCCATCCTTGACCAAAGTGACCAACGCATCGGTGGTGGCGGTCATCACCTGGCTGACATCGTAGGTCAGGCGGGACAGCAGATTGCCGGCGGAATGATCGTCAAAATAGCGGGTCGGCAGCGTCAGCAGCCGAGTGAACAGGGTATCGCGCAAATCCATGACCACCCGGTGGGCGACCCAGGACATCGCTACGCTGCCGACGAAGCCTGCCAACCCGCGCACCAGGAACACCGCGACCAGTAGCAGCGGCATCAGCCGGATGGTGCGCGGGTCCTTCTCGACGAAACTGCCGTCCAGCAGGGGCTGGATCAGGGCGGGAATCAGCGGTTCGGTGGCGGCGGCGATCACCGTCCCGACGATGGAGAACGCGAAAACATGGAGATACGGCCGGACGAAACGCAACAGCCGGAGATAGAGATCCTTGCCATTCATCATGGGGAACGTCAGCAGTTTTGGCCTTTTTGCGCCATGCTATCATGCTGTCATCGTGAAACCGCCCCAAAATAGTCCATGAAACCGCAAATTCCCCGTTTCGAGCAGGCCCAGGTGTTGATCGTCGGCGACGTGATGCTGGACCGCTATTGGTACGGACCGTGCTCCCGCATTTCGCCGGAAGCGCCGGTGCCGGTGGTCAAGGTCGAAGAGGTCGAAGAACGGCCCGGTGGGGCTGCCAACGTGGCGGTCAACATCGCCACGCTCGGCGGCCAGGTCCGGGTGCTGGGGGTAGCCGGCGCCGACGAAGCGGCGACCACGCTGGAAACCAAGCTGCGCCGGCTGGGGGTGCGCTGCGAATTGATCCGCCAGCCCGGCCAGGCCACCATCACCAAACTGCGAATCCTCAGCCGCAACCAGCAACTGCTACGGCTGGATTTCGAAGACGGTTTTCCCGGCTTCGAGCCGGCCGCCTTGCGGGAACAGGTGGTCGCCGCCCTGCCCGAGGCGGCGGCAGTGGTGATCTCCGACTACGGCAAGGGCGCGCTGCGGGCGGTGGACGACTACATCCGGCTGGCGCGCGCCGCCGGCCGACCGGTGCTGGTCGATCCCAAGGGTCGCGATTTCCGCCGTTACCATGGCGCGACCCTGCTGACCCCGAATCTGGCCGAATTCGAAGCGGTGGTCGGATCCTGTCGCGACGAAGCCGAACTGGTAGGCAAAGGCGAAGCGCTGCGGCGCGATCTGGCGCTGGATGCGCTGCTGATCACCCGGGGCGAACAAGGCATGACCCTGTTGCGGGCGGGTGGCGAACCGCTGCATCTGGCGGCCCGCGCCCGCGAGGTCTACGACGTGACCGGCGCCGGCGATACCGTCATCGCCACGCTCGCCGCCGGGCTAGCAGCCGGCCTGGAACTGGCGGCGGCGACGGTGCTAGCCAATCTGGCGGCCGGGATCGTGGTCGGCAAACTGGGCACCGCCAGCGTCACCCTGTCCGAACTGCGCCGCGCGCTGTACGAACACGATGAGCCGCCACGCGGGATCTTGAGCCGGGAAGAGTTGTTGCGGGTGGTCGGCGACGCCAAGGCCCACGGCGAAACCATCGTCATGACCAACGGCTGCTTCGATATCCTGCATGCTGGCCACGTGACCTATCTGGAGCAGGCCAAGCGCCTGGGCAACCGGCTGATCGTGGCGGTCAACGACGACGAATCGGTCCGCCGGATCAAGGGCGCGGATCGACCGGTCAATACCCTGTGGCAACGGATGCGGGTGCTGGCCGGGTTGGCCTCGGTCGACTGGGTCGTACCGTTTGGGGAAGACACCCCGGAGCGGCTGATTTGCGCGGTCCAGCCCGACTATCTGGTCAAGGGCGGCGATAACGATCCGGCCAACATCCCCGGCAATCGCTGCGTCTGGGAAGCCGGCGGCCAAGTGGTGGTGATGGATTACATCGACGGGTGCTCGACCACCAGCACCATCGCCCGCATTCTCAAGCGACCATGACCGGCAGCGATCCCGCTCTGCCGGTCGATATCCTCATCGTCGGCGGCGGCATCGCCGGACTATGGCTGTTGGCCCGGTTGCGCGCCCGCGGCTATGGTGCGCTGCTGGTCGAAAGCGATCGTCTGGGGTCCGGCCAGACCCTCTGTTCGCAAGGCATCATCCACGGTGGGACCAAGTACAGCCTGCACGGACAGCTGAGCGATTCCGCTCAGACCATCGCCGGCATGCCGACCCGCTGGCGGGACTGTCTGGCGGGCCGGGCCGATGTCGATCTGCGCGGAGCGCGGTTGCTGGCCGAACACCAATATCTGTGGGCCACCCAAGCGCCGACCTCGCGACTGGCGGCGTTCTTCGCCAGTAAACTGATGCGCAGCCGGATGGAAAAGGTGGCGAACCGGGATGCGGTCGAAACGCCGCCGGCGCTGCACCATCCCGCTTTCCAGGGCGCGATCTATCGGCTGGATGAACCGATCGTCGATGCCGCTTCGATATTGGCGGCGCTGGCCACGCGCCACCGCGACACGATCGTGCTTAACCAGGGGCCGCTGGTCCCGAATGCCGAGGGTACGTTCACCCTGCGCCAACCGGGACAGCCGCCACAGACCTTGCGGCCGACGGTCACCGTGTACACCGCCGGGGCCGGCAACGCCGCATTGCCATGGGCGACCCCGCAATTGCGTCCCCTGCACATGGTCATGGCGCGCGGCGCGGCGCTTCCCGGCCCACTGTACGCCCATTGCCTGGGCGTCAGCGAGGTACCCCGCCTGACCGTGACCAGCCACTACGACGCCAGCGACCGGTTGATCTGGTATCTGGGAGGCGGCCTGGCGGAAGAAGGGGTTAGCCGCGATCGCGCTGGCCAGATCGTCGCGGCCCGACATGAACTCAGGCAGTTGCTACCTTGGGTAGACTGGAACACGGTGGAATTCGCCACCTTCACGATCCAGCGGGCCGAGGCCCATCAAGCGGGTGGGCGACGCCCGGCCAGCTACAGCGTGCTGCGCGACGGCCGGATGATCGTGGCCTGGCCCACCAAGCTGGCCCTGGCGCCGCTGCTGGCCGAACGGATCGAAACGCTGTTGCCGGATCTCGGCCTGCAACCTCGGCCGCTGCAATGGCCGACGCTGGCGGCATGGCCACGGCCGGCGCTGGCGGCCTATCCCTGGGACCGGGAGGACATGGCATGGAGTTGAGAGCACTGGGGCGCAGTGGCTTACAGGTCAGCCCGTTGGGACTGGGGACGGTCAAATTCGGTCGCAACCAGGGAGTCAAGTATCCCCGCCCGTTCGAATTACCCAGCGACCAGGACATGCTGACCCTATTGGAGCTAGCCTGGGATCTCGGCATCAACCTGCTCGATACCGCGCCGGCCTACGGCGAAAGCGAAGAGCGGTTGGGCCGCCTGCTGCGGCGCTGTCGGCGGGATTGGGTGATCGTGACCAAGGTCGGCGAGGAATTCCACGCGGGCGAGTCCCATTTCGATTTTTCCGCTACCGCTACCCGCGCCAGCGTGGAGCGCAGCCTGCGGCGGCTGGGCGTGGCGACGCTGGATGCGGTGCTGATCCATTCCAACGGCGACGATCTGGCCATTCTGGAGCGGGAAGGCGCGCTGTCGACCCTGTTGGACCTGAAGCAGGCCGGTTTGATTCGGACCGTGGGCATGTCCACCAAGACCGTCGCCGGCGGCTTGCGCGCTCTGGCGCACTGCGATCTGGTGATGGTGACCTACAACCTGTCGCAACGGGACGAACTGCCGGTGATCCGCGCCGCTCAGGCCGCTGGCCGGGGGGTTCTGATCAAGAAGGGTCTACTCAGCGGTCATCTGGATCAGGCCGCGGGCGACGATCCGGCGCTGGCGGCGCTGGCGGCGATCTACGCCGAGCCGGGGGTCGGCAGCGTGGTGGTGGGCACTCTGAACCCGGATCACCTGCGAGCCAATGCAGCGGCGGTGGAACGAACGCTGGGCGGTCGCCAGGACAGCGCCGCCGCGCCGCCGTAGCGCTCGTCGCTACTGGGTGGACCGGCTTTTCATTCGCGCTGGATCGAACAGGCCGGATGCGACGATATCGGCGGCGGCGATGGCGAAATTGAGGTTCTGGCCGTCCTTGAGGCGCATGGTGGCGATGCCGATCACGCTGCCATCCCGCAGGATGACCGGTCCGCCGCTGTTGCCCGGACTGATCGGCGCGGAAATCTGGATGTAGCGCACCCCATCGATCTCCCGCAAACCGCTGATGACTCCAGTCGAGAAAGTGCCTTCCAGGCCGTAGGGATTGCCGATCACGAACACGTCGAGGCCGATCAGGTTCTGGCTGTAGCTGGCGTTGAGCACGAAACTGTCCGGACTCTTCAGCGAAGTCGCCAGCAAAGCCAGATCCGGCGACTTGCTGCGGCGGCGCACGCTGGCTGTCGCCTCCCGGTCACCGCAACGAACCGTCAGGTTGTCGGCCCGGTCGACCACATGATCGTTGGTGAGGATCAGGCCATCGGTCGAAACCAGCAGACCGCTGCCCAGATTATCGGCCTTACCGTTGCGCAAGGTCACGATCAGGCAGGTAAGTGGGATGCTGCGCCGATAAATGCGTTGCCCCGGATTATCGCCATTCGCCGCGCCATCCACATGGGGCGCTGGCGTAGTGGCGGTCGGCGGTTGTCCCAGCGCCGCCAGCCCGCGTTTCAACGAATCGAGCAGGGGCGCGCCAGTCGCGGGCGCAGACGGGGGGGCTGCGGCAGCCGCCGTGAAAGACGCGCCGGTCGGAGCGGACGACCGGGCCGGCGACGGCGACGAATCAGCTGCCGGGCGCGCGGCGGACGGCATCGCTTGCAGCGCCTGCGATGCGCCGTCACGGACGCCAGCGGCGTTGTCGGGACCGCTCAATTGCCGCAGTCGTTCGCTCAGCTGCGCGCGATCCTGGGCGAAGCGGTAGGCGTTGGCGAACGCGCCGGCGGCGCGCTGAGCATCGCCGCTCTGGCCGTAGACCTGCCCCAGGGTGAGCCAAATGGCCGAGTGGGCCGGCATCAGCGACAGGCCGTAGACCGACAGCCTTTCCGCCTCCTTGAGGCGACCGAGCCGCAGATAGGTCGAGCCCAACTGGGCAGCGATGTCCGGATCGGCGGGGTTGGCGATGAACGCCTGGCGAAAGGCCGCCAGCGCTTCCTTGAAGCGGTTGTGGGCGAATTGATCCTGGCCTTGTTGCTGCGGGAGCCGGGCCTGCGCGGCGTCGCCCGCTTCCGGCCGGCTCAAATTCTCCAGTTGCTCGCGAAAGGTCTGGACCCCGGTATCGTCGCCGGCGATCGCCTGGGCGATCATCTGCTGGACGAAGTAATCGATGGTCTCGTACTGGCCGGCGACAGCAGCAGGCATGACGCCGGCCAGCAGCATCGCCAACAATATCTCCCGCAGGATCTTCATGGCGTCGGAGCTGGGCGCGGGGCGCGCGCGGGTTCGGAGGGCGCGTCCATCGGGACGATGCCGGGATTGCTGGGCAACGGCGGCACGATGGCGGGCTCGACCGGCAAGCGGTACAGCCGCAGAGCCGCCACCGCCGCATTGCGCAGGGAATCAGCCGTTTCGTTTTCGGCGATGTTGCGCAGGATCTCCTCGGCCCGCATCGGGTTCTGAGCATAGCGGTAGGTATTGGCCAAGGACCCCAGCGCCCGTCGATCGTCCTTTTCCAGACCGTAGACCTGGGCCAGCTGGAACCAGGCGACTGCCCGGTCGGGGTCCAGGGCGAGCGCCAGCTGCAACGCCCGCTCCGAATCCGTCAGCCGTCCGAGCTTGCGGTAGATCAACCCCTGATAATTGACCGCGTCCGGGTTGCCGGGATCGCTGCGGCTGGCCTGCTGAAACGCGCTGAGGGCGGCATTCAGATCCTCTTGCCGGAACGCCGCCTGACCTCGTTGCAGGGCGGCGGCGGCCGCGGCCGGATCGGTCGCCGTCGGGCGCGGCTCCTGTTCCAACATCCGTTGCATCGCAATCACGCCCTGCTCGTCGTGACTGGCAGCCAGCTCGATCATCTGCTGGACGTAATAGCGATTGCGTTCGCTGTCCTGGGCCAGCGCCGGGGTAACGGCCGCTCCCCACACCGCCAGCGCCAGCGCCGCCATCCGACCGGCGTCGCCCATGGCCGTTTACAGATCCTTGATGGCGTCGTACTGCCGTTCCAGGCTGAGCCGTTTGGAATCGGCCTGGGCGGCAGTGAGCTGGCCGCGATCGAGTTCGCTCTCGAACTGCTGGATGTTGCGCGTCAGCTGTTGCTGTCGCCGCCGCAATTCGGCGGTCTGCTGCTCGGTGACGGCCTTGGAATACTTCAACTGGTTGATACGATTGGCCAAGGCCCGGTTCCTGGCCTTGAGCGCGGCCAGCTGGCGACGCTGCTCGGCGACCTGGTCGGCCTTCATCTGGCGCTGCGCCTCCAGCGCCGAACCTTCCTCGTTCAGAGCGCGCAACTGGTTGAGGGAATCGTCGCGCTGTTCCAGCAATGCCTGCTGGCGCGCGTCGTAATCCCCTGCCGCCAAGCCGTGCACGCCGCCGAAGAACCCACCGGAATGGGGGTCGTTGCTCGGATCGGTGGTGCAGCCAGACAAGAGACACAGACTCAGGACACTACCGGAAATACCGATTTTTTTCATAATCTTGGACCTCCAGCGGTCAAGTGGCCCTGCAAGACGGAAACGCAATGGCCCCGCAGGACGACGGTCAGATGGACATGCTGTCGTACATTTGCTGCAGGCTAGCCACGTTCTGGTCGGATTGCTGGCGGGTTTCCTTCAGCTTGACCACGTTGGTTTCGAGCTGCCGGGTGTACTGGTCCTGCGGTCCCCGCTTCTGCCGGGTTTCCTGATAGACCTGGTTGGCGTCGGACAGTTGCTTTTCGGTCAACGAATTGATCTTCTTGGCCGTAGCCAGTTGCTTCTCCAACGTAGCCTGCTGGCGGGTCAGGGCATCGCGCGAAGCGCGGCCGGCCCGGTATTGCCGCCGCAACTGCTTCGACTCCTGATCCAGTTGCGCGATCTCTTGGTACATTTGCCGGTTCTGGGCGTCGGCCTCCTGGATGAACTCCTGATTGCGACGAATTTCCGCAACCAGGAAATCTTCTTCGTTGGCGTACTGGGCCTTGCGTTCAGCGATCGAACTGCCGATGCCGGCCCCGATCAAGCCACCCGCCGCCGCGCCGATCAGCGCGCCAGTAGCCTTGTTGTCGCTCACGGCCGCTCCGAGCAGCGCACCCAGAAACGCCCCGGCGACCGCCCCCTGGGCGACGGTTTGTTGCTGATCGTTCATGGAGCCGTCGGGGTTGGTGGCGCAACCGGGCAACAATGCAGCAATCGCGGCGGCGGCGACCAAGGTTTTTCCTGCACGACGAATGAACATTGGGAGTCTCCCTACTATGGCGGTTGATAGGAAAATTCTAGCGGAAAACTCCGGCGGTCAGCGTATTCCCGCCAACAAACAAGCAATCGGCGCGGGACGCGGATGCGCGGCCCTTCAAACCGACAATGGCAGCGGTTGCGGAGGCAGGATCGCTACCGATGGCATTGGGTGATCAACATGGTCAACAACGTGGTGATGGCGGTGGTCAGCGAGCCGAAGGCGATAGCCAGTGTCGCATAGGTTTTCAGCTTTTCGTGTCGGTCGATCGGCGGCGTCGGCGGGTCCGCAGCGCTGGAAGAAACCGGCGCGGGTGGCGATGCCAGGACCGGCGCGGATGCGGGTGGCGATGCCAGGGCGGGCGCTGGCGCGAGGATAAGCGGCGCGGGCGGCGCGGCGCGCACGGGGAGTGGCGGCGGAACCGGTTGGGGCGCAGGTGGCGATGCCAGGACGGGCGCTGGCGTTGGGCGAACAGGCGCGGGCGGATCAACCTTGGGGGCTTCGTCTTGCACATCCACCCCGAACAGCCGGCTCAACCCGGCCAGATCGAGTTTCAACCCTTCGCCCTTCGCCCGCACCTTCCACAGCTCATGATAGCGATAGAGTTCGGCCAACAGCAGTGAACCACCCGCCGTCGCTTCGGTCAACCGAAACTGGATGGCGCAATCGCCGTTGGTGGGGGCGGCAATGAAGGTGGCGTCGGCGTCGGCCTGCAAGCTGCCGCCGTTCGACGTGGCGGTGAAGACGCACTTGCGCACGGCGGCAGGCAACGCATCGAGATCGATCAGGAAGGCCGCCCGCTGTGGATCAAGGCGGACAGCGCCATGGGGGCTGACGGGCTGATTGTAGAACACGAACCAGTCGTCGCTCGGCACGCGATCGTCAGCGTCGAGCGCGAAGCAGGCGAAATCGATGTCCCCAGCGAGGGCTTGCCATTTCAGGTGGATTTGAATCAGGCCGGAAGCGGCGAGCGGCGCGTTAGCGCCCTTGATGAGTTCTTTCATGCCGGTGTGCGGAAATCCATCTCGGTTTCGGCGGAATTATACAATGGGCTGCGCGATCCGGCGGCGTTACGGGTGGCCTTTGGGCGGCAGCGACTGCAATCGCAGACTGTAGGCGTTCCAGTCGCCCGGCGTGCGCCGATGCAGGACATGCTGCAAGCGGTCCAGCAATTGCGAACCGGTCATGTTGAACTCCGCAATCGGCGTACGCGGCTTCTTGACGTTCTTGATGTCCCGGCGGCCGAGGAAATTCAACGGCTGACGGGTCGCCACCAGGATGAAGGTTTCCGTGCCGGAGGTCGGGCCGGGATTGTAGTGCAGCTTCTTGCCGCCTTTCGGCGGGAAGGTGACCGGTTCGTCGGCCTGTATCGGATAGTTGGTGAGCAGCTGGCCGGTATTGTCGGAAGCGCCGATGTAGTAGAGGTTGAGATAGCCGGACACAGTAGTCTGCAGATCGAGCCGCAGCGGTTCGCCGACATGCAGAGGCTCGCGTTCCGACCGGAGCGAGACCGTGAACTCGGCCTTGGGATTGCCAAGCTGCAGCGGATCGGCGACCGGCGAGCCGGGCTCGGCCGGCGGCGTGGCGGCGCAACCGGCCATCAGCAGCACCATCATCAACGACATGACAGCGCAAACGGAGGCTAAACGAAGCCTTGATATCCTCGACATCGGCATGCTCGTGGGCGGTGAATTGCGTGGGCGATTCGTTAAGGTACCATTCAGCCGGCAGTGCGCAAATCTGCCATGCATTGCAACCCTCTCAAAATCTCTTCCCTGAATGATGGCCATATGAACTTCGTGCAAGTGGTGCGCTTTTGGATCGGGCGTGGCAGACGTCCCAAGCTGCGGTCGTGGGCAGGAGGATTCGGGCTGATCCTGCTCGCATTCGCTGGAACGGTGTTGGCGGAACCTCGTACTGCGCTGGTGATCGGTAATGGCGCTTATCGCGACGCGCCGCTGCGCAATCCGGTCAACGATGCGCGGGATATGGCGGCCAAGCTGCGGGAGCTGGGCTTCCAGGTGATCGAACGCTTCGACGCCGACCGGCAAACCATGCGGATGGCGCTGCGGGAATTCGAACAGCAGCTGAGCCAGCGCCGCGGCGTGGGATTATTTTATTACGCTGGCCATGGCGTTCAACTGAAAGGTCAGAACTACCTGATTCCGGTCGGCGTCGACATCCATCAGGAATTCGAAATCCCGGACGAAGGGGTGGATGCCGACGCCGTGTTGCGGGCCATGGAAGCGGCTGGCAACGGTTTCAACATCGTGATCCTGGACGCCTGCCGCAACAATCCCTTCGTGCGCAGCCTGGGCAGCCGGGGTTTGGCGCGGATGGACGGCCCGGTCGGCACCTTCATCGCCTACGCCACCGGGCCGGGCGCGGTTTCGCAAGACGGCGGCGGCAACCGTAACAGCCCTTACACTCGCCATTTGCTGCAAACGATCGGCACACCGGGTCTAAGCCTGGAGCAGGTGTTCAAGCAAGTGCTGATCGGAGTGGAGCAGGAAACCGGCGGGACCCAGATTCCCTGGGTCGCCTCCTCGCTGCGCGGCGACTTCTACTTTCTGCCGGCGACCGCCTCGGCCGCGCCGCCGCTGGTGGGATCCAGCCCGCAAACGCCGCCCGCCACACCCGCTCCGTCCAGCGAACCCCGCGCGGGAGCGACGCCGACCGATGGTCCTGCGCCAAACCCGGCAGCGCCCGAAACTCCAGCCCGACCAGCGGCGGTCGAATCCCTGGACATGGCACCGGTCCCCGGCGCTGGTTTCGCCATCAGCCGTCATGCTGTCGGCCTCGACGCCTATCGCCGCTTCGCCGATGCGACCGGGCGGGGCGCGCCGTCGCTGGCCGGCGCAAAACCGAGCGATCCGGCGCGGGTAACCTGGCAGGAGGCGATGGACTACGCGGCCTGGCTGGCGCGGCGGACCGGGCAGAGCTACCGCCTGCCGACCGAAGCGGAGTGGGAGTATGCCGCCCGTGCCGACGCGCTGATACTCGAACCCGAAGGCCAGGATCGCGAATGGACCTGCTCCGAATACCGACAGGATTACGACGGCCAGGAACAGCGCTGCGCCAGCCGCCTGCCGGAAACCGTGGCCATCCGCGGCGGACGCTGGCGAGCTGGGGCCGATCCGCTCAGCGACGACCTCGGTTTTCGCCTGGTGCGGACGCCCTGAGTGGGCCCGCCGGCGTGATCCGGCGGTGTGACGATCCAGAGCGACGCCGTTCGCCAATCCGACACCCACCGCAGCAGCAGCGACGAGCTGCACATAATCAGCGGATTCCGTCACGAATCCTGGATTAAATCTCGATTAAATATCGTAGAATTTTTACAGTCGACACTTTGCTTTCTTCATCAGACCTGTGGAGTTTCCCCATGCCCGATTATCGTTCCCGGACCACCACCCATGGTCGTAACATGGCGGGCGCACGCGCCCTGTGGCGGGCAACCGGCGTCAAGGACGGCGATTTCGGCAAACCCATCATCGCGATCGCCAATTCCTTCACCCAATTCGTGCCTGGCCACGTCCATCTGAAAGATCTGGGGCAACTGGTGGCGCGCGAGGTCGAAAGCGCCGGCGGCATCGCCAAGGAATTCAACACTATCGCGGTTGACGACGGCATCGCCATGGGTCACGGCGGCATGCTGTACTCCCTGCCCTCGCGCGAGCTGATCGCCGATTCGGTCGAGTACATGGTCAACGCCCATTGCGCCGACGCGCTGGTGTGCATCTCCAACTGCGACAAGATCACCCCTGGCATGTTGATGGCGGCCCTGCGCCTCAACATCCCGGCTATTTTCGTCTCCGGCGGGCCGATGGAAGCCGGCAAGACCCGACTGGCAGCACACAAGCTGGATTTGATCGATGCCATGATCACCGCTGCCGATGACCGCATCGATGACGCCACGGTGGCCGAATACGAACGCTCCGCCTGCCCGACCTGCGGCTCCTGTTCGGGCATGTTCACCGCCAATTCCATGAATTGCCTGACCGAGGCGCTAGGTCTGAGCCTACCGGGCAATGGTTCGCTGCTGGCCACCCACGCCGATCGCCGAGAATTGTTCCTGGAAGCCGGTCGGCGCATCGTCGAACTGGCCCGGCGCTATTACGAGCAGAACGACGAATCGGTGTTGCCGCGCGGCATCGCCACCTTCGCCGCCTTCGAGAACGCCATGAGCCTCGACATCGCCATGGGCGGCTCCACCAATACCGTGTTGCACCTACTGGCGGCGGCGCGGGAAGGCGGGGTCGACTTCACCATGCGCGACATCGACCGGTTGTCGCGGCGGGTGCCGAATCTGTGCAAAGTGGCGCCGGCCACCCAGAAATATCACATGGAAGATGTCCATCGGGCCGGTGGCGTGCTGGCCATTCTCGGCGAACTGGACCGGGCTGGCCTGCTGCAATGCAAGGTAAACACCGTGCACAGCGCAACCCTGGCCGAGGCGCTGACCTGCTGGGATATCGCGCAACCGTCGGCTTGGGACGAGGCGCGGCGGCGCTACTCCGCCGGACCGGCGGGCATTCCCACCCAGGAGGCTTTCAGCCAGGATACCCGCTGGCCCAGTCTCGATCTGGATCGGGAAAACGGCTGTATCCGCGACCGGGCGCACGCCTATTCTCAGGATGGCGGCCTGGCCGTGCTGTATGGCAACTTGGCCGAGGACGGCTGCATCGTCAAGACCGCCGGGGTGGACGAGAGCATCCTGGTCTTCAAGGGACCGGCCCGGGTCGTGGAAAGCCAGGAAGACGCAGTCGCGGCCATCCTGGGCGGCCGCATCCAGGCCGGCGATGTCGTACTGATCCGCTACGAAGGGCCGCGCGGCGGACCGGGTATGCAGGAGATGCTGTATCCGACCAGCTATCTCAAATCCAAGAGTTTGGGCAAAGCGTGCGCCCTGATCACCGACGGCCGGTTCTCCGGCGGCACGTCCGGTCTGTCGATCGGCCACGTCTCGCCGGAAGCGGCCGAAGGCGGCGCGATCGGTCTGGTCGAGGAAGGCGATCTGATCGAGATCGACATTCCCAACCGCCGTATCCATCTGGCCGTGGACGACGCCGAATTGCAGCGGCGGCGGACGGCGATGCTGGCACGTGGCCCGGTGGCCTGGAAACCCGTCAATCGCCAGCGCACGGTATCGCCGGCCTTGCGGGCCTACGCCGCCATGACCACCAGCGCCTCCCACGGCGCGGTGCGGGATGTCAGCCAGCTAGAGCGTTGATCGAAACCTGAATGAAACCATCGGGTCCGATCGTTGACTGCAGTCCAGGAGAGGGGTCATGAGCCAGGCGAAAGAAGCCGACAGTCAACGCCTCAAATTGGTCAATCACCTGAAACTGATCGACGATTTGTGGCAGAAGCTGTATTTCGTCAAGTGGAATCCCAAATCGTTCGCGATGCTGGCCCGCCTGACCCAGGGCATGTTGCAGGGCGCGCAGTCCGGCAACGATCAACGCGTGCTCAACCTGGTCGCGCAACTGGATCATCACATTCAGAGTTGCGCGACTTCGGGCGAGATGCCGCACGAATCCGAGCGGCAACGGCTGACGGCGCTGATCGATGCCTTGCGGTTCATCCTGACCACGGCGGACAACCCTCTGGCCAGCGACGATCCCCGGACCCGGCCGCTGTTGTCGGCGGTCGCTCCCGAGATCTGCCTGATCGTCCCCAGTCCAGAACCGCCCCTGCTGATGATGAAGCTGCAGGCTTCCGGTTATACGGTCCAGCATCTGTCCAGTCTGGCCGACGCCGAACAACGACTGCACGAACGCCCGTTTGGCGCCATTATCGTCGACATGGACTTTCCCGAAGGATCGGAAAAGGTCATCGAACTGATTGTGACCGCGCGCAAGGAAATCAATCTGCGCGGGCCGGTGGTGTTCTTGGCCGAGCGCAACGATATGGTCGCCCGACTGGAGGCGGTGCGGGCGGGCGGCACGGCCTACTTCAACAAGCCGGTCGACAACGACGAAGTGCTGCGGATCGTCCGGGAGCTGCTATTACCGCAGGTCGCTCAGGATTATCACCGGGTGTTGATCGTCAACGACCGCCCGGCCGAAGCCTGGGAAATGGCCGGCGTGCTGGAGGAGCACGACATCACCCCTCAGGTCGTGATCCAACCGTTGCAGGTGCTGCAGGACATCCACCGCTTTCGTCCGGATCTGTTGTTGGTCGATCTCGATCTCAAGGAAGTCAGCGGACCGGATCTGGCTCGGGTGATCGCCCAGCATCGGGAATACGACGCCTTGCCGATGATCCTGCTGTGCTTTCCGGCCGACGCCGCCCATTATCTGACCCATCTGGACACTCCCGGGGCCAGCCTGCTGACCAAGCCGGTGCCGACCAGCCATCTCTGCTGGGAGGTCAAACAGCGCCTGTTCCGGGCGCGCGCCATGCGGGTGAAGCTGGGTCTGTTGACCGACAACGATATGGCCAGCGGCCTTTACAACCGCCGACGGTTCCTGGTGTTGTTGGAACGAGAGCTGGAAGCCATCGGTCTGCGCCGCCAATCGTTGGCGGTCGCCTTCATCATGATGGACAATCTGCGCGCCATCCGCGATTCCGCCGGGGTGGCGACCGCCGATGAAGTGGTGGGCCAAGCCGGCAACCGTCTACGCCAGGTTTTGAACCACGAGCAGTCGGCGGCCCGCTTCAGCGACGCCATCTTCACAGTGCTGATTCCCAATCTGCTCGGCGAACCCTTGCTCAAGCTGGTTCGACAGATCCGCGACATGCTGGAAACCGGATTCTACAAGGTCGGTGAGCAGGCTCTGCTGCTGCGCACCAGCATCGGCGTTGCAGCGGCCATCGACCGCGGCCAGGATCACCTGATGCTGATCCAGCGAGCGGATGCGGCCTGCGGGCTGGCGCGGGAGGCCAAGGGCGAACGCATCTACCTGCAAGAGACGCTCACCGCAGCCAAGCGCGATCATGAAAGCTCATCGCGGGCGCGGATGCTGAACCAGGTGCGCGATATTCTCGAACACGAACAGCTTTGGCTGGTGTTCCAGCCGATCGCCAGCATGCACGGCGACACTCACGAGCGCTACGAGGTGCTGCTACGCCTGCGCAACGCCGAAGGCCAGGAATTGGTGCCCGGCAGCGTATTCGGTGTGGTCTACAACCATGAACTGGGACTGACACTGGATCGCTGGGTCATCGAACACGCCTTGGAGATGCTGCGGCAGCGGCAACAGATGACCACCTTGTTCATCAAGATTCTGCCGGCCACGATCCAGGACAAGACCTTCAGCGACTGGTTGCGCGACAAGCTGGAGAAAGCAGGGGTCGAGGCTCAGCGCATCGTATTTTCGGTGGCGGAGTCGGCGACCGAACGCAGCCTGCGCGAAATGTTCCTGTTCCTGGGCAGAATCAAACTGATGGGATGCGGCTTTTGCCTGGACCGCTTCGGGCGCGGGACCGACTCGCTGAGTTTGCTGAAGAACCTGGGCGCCGACTACGTCAAGCTGGACATGTATTTCGTCAATCACCTGGCGCGGGACGCCAAGAAACAGGAGCAGCTCAAGGCACTGGTGCAGAATTTGGAGACCCTGGGCGCGGCCACCATCGTCGGCGGCGTGGAGGACGTCCAGGCGATGCCGATTCTGTGGTCCCTGGGTGTCGATCTCATCCAGGGCTTCTTCCTGCAGCGTCCCTATCGCGAGATGAGTTACGATTTCGCCGCCGGGGCATTCTAGCCGCCATGGCGGAAACTGAACGATCGCCCGCGCGCCTCAGCTGCGAACGCCACGCTTGACCGCCCAGACCGCCGCTTCGACCCGCGAGGTCAGATCGAGTTTATGCAGAAGATGCTTGACGTGCACTTTCACCGTGCCTTCGGTGATCTTCAGTTTGCGCGCAATCACCTTGTTGCTGTAACCGGTGGCGATCAGCTCCAGGATCTCCCGTTCCCGCTCGGTCAGCCTGGCGCTGTCGAGCGATTTGGGCTGGCTGTCGCGGCGCAGCGCGTCGGCCAGAGTCGCCGCGACCCGTTCGCCCAGGGCAATGCGACCCTGGGCAGCGGCATGCAGGCAGCGCAGGACATCCTCCGGTTCCATATCCTTGAGCAGATAGCCATCGGCGCCGAACCGTAGCGCCGCCACCACGTCCTCCTCGCTGTCGGAGACGGTGAGAATGATGACCCGCGCGTCGAGATCGGTCGCCTTGAGCGCCTTCAGGGTATCCAGTCCGCTCAATCCTTGCATGTTCAAATCGAGCAGGATCAGGTCCGGCCGCAACTGCTGCGCCAACTCCAAGCCGCGCCGACCGTCGCCGGCTTCGCCGACCAGCCGCAAGGTGGACTCCATGGCGATCAGTTGCAAGATCCCCTTGCGCATCAACGGATGATCGTCGATGACCAGAATGGTCTGGATTTCGTCAGGCATGGCGCACCTCATCGAAAGTGGTCGAGGCATTGCGGCAGGCGGCGGGCACGAAACTCAGTTGCACCCGCAGTCCTGAACCGGGTTGGGAATGCAGGCTCAACAACCCACCCAGGTGATGGGCGCGCTCGCGCATGATGTTCAGGCCAAAGTGATTTTCGCGCTGGGTTTCGGCCGGCAGCCCGACACCGTCGTCGATGATGTCGATCACCGCCTCGCCGTGGTCCGGACTGCATAGCCGCACCAGAATGTGGCTAGCATGGGCGTGCTTCACGGCATTGTGCAAGGCTTCCCGCACAATCTGCATGACGTGGATCTGCTCGTTGGGATCGAGCGTGCAATGCCAGGCGGCATCGTCCAGTTCGACCGACAGTTGGCCGCGCTGACCGAATTCCCGGATCGTTTCACGCAAGCTGTCCTCCAGGCGGGGATGCTCCATCTTCAGGCGGAAAGTGGCAATCAGTTCCCGCAGCTGGCGGTAAGCACCGTTGAGACCCTCGCGCAGCTCGGCCACGATGTCGCGCGCTTCGGCGGCGACTGTGACGCCGTCCGGCAGCGCCTGCAGGCGGCTGACCTGGATTTTCAGATAGGACAGCGACTGCGCCAGCGAGTCGTGCAGCTCGCGGGCGATGGTGGTGCGTTCTTCCAGCAGCGCCACCCGACGATGATATTCGACCCGTTCGTCGGCCTGCAGGGCGGCGGCGATATGGCGAGCCACCGCTTCCAGCAAGGGCAGTTGCCAAGCGGCGGTCGCGCCCAGTCCCGGATAGCGGACGATCAGCGCGCCGAACCACCGTTCCTGATCTCTGATCGGAATGGAAAACAGCTCGGCGTCGGCATCCAGCGGATGGGTGGTTCCTTCACCCAGGCAGGTCTCGCAATGGGGACGGTCGCAAAACGGTGGCCATCCCGCCGAGTGGGGACGGGTCGAGAAGACGCGGCTGACTTGCCGGGTGTCAGGGTTGATCAAGCATAGCGCGATCGACCCCAGGCCGGTCAGCTTTTCGATTTCCATCAGCAGGGCTTGATAGCTCTCGTCGCTCAAAGGCGATTCGCCCAGGCGTTTGGCGGTATGGTAAAGCAATTTCAACGAACGATTGCTGATCCGCAACGCCTGGGTTTGTCGTTCGACCTGCGCTTCCAGGTTGGCATACATGGCCGACAGATCGGTCGCCATCAAATTGAAAGCGTGCCCCAGCACCCCCAATTCGTCGTTGCCGACATGGCTGGCGCGCACGGTCAGGTCGCCGCTGCGAGCCCGGCGTGCCAGCTCGACTAGATCGCGCAACGGGACCACGACCCCGCTGTGCAACTCATACATGGCGATGAAGACCAGCACCAGGGTCAGAAACAGCGCCACCCCCTGAATGAGGCGCAGCAACAGAATCTTGGTTTCGGTGTCCTGCTCCAGCAGTTTCACGAACTGATTCAGCTTGGCGACGAAGTCATCTATCTGGCGCAGATAGAGCGCAGGCGGACGGGCATCCACCGCCGAAGTTTCCAGGGTCGGGCGCAAGGCATCGCGCCAGGCCGATTCGATGGCCCGGAGCATCTGTGTCTTGGAATTATCGTTCGCCTCCGGAATCGCACCGGTTTGCCAGAGGCGATCGAGCCGGCGCTCGAACTGATCGATTTCGAGGGCGACCTCCTCGACATGGCGCGTCCGGTCATCGTCTGCGATCTGCAGGCGAGTGGCGATCCGATAGGACTGCATGCGCAGCGAACCGGCCAAATTGATGGCGGCGGCATCGCCCTTGCTGGACTCGGCGATGAACACCGAGCTGGTCATGCTGAGCAGGGCCAATAACATGATGCCGCCCATGGTCAGGCCACTGCGGAAGATGATGGATTCGTTGCTGTCCATGGAAAGGTTTCCTCATGGTCGCGCCGGTTGCACACGATCCGGGGCCGTCGCTGGAACGGAAATGGCGAAGGGTAATGTGGATACCTCTACCGCATACGACTGGCGGGAACGCCGGGCGACACCGCAGCTAAACCAGGCCGATAAGTAAAATAATAACAATTGCTTATTCGAGTAGCCGTCATACCTCCAAAGAGGTAACAACAGCGGAAAGCCACTTATTTTCGATGGTTTAACCCAGTAGGGCACTCAAGAATAACGCGACAAGAGCACCGTACCATGCACCTGCAGCATTTTCGCGAGGTTTGCAATGGCTACGCTCAAACGTCAACAAATTTCTGTTTTGACAATGAATACCATGGCTTTCGCGGTGAACTTCGCCGTTTGGGTCATGTTTTCCGTAATCGGCATCAAAATCAAGGCTGAACTGAATCTCAACGAAACCGAGTTCGGGCTGCTGGTGGCGACTCCGATCCTGACCGGTTCGCTGGTGCGCCTACCGCTGGGCATCCTGACCGATCGTTACGGCGGGCGGATCGTATTCCTGATTCAGATGCTGCTGGTGTCGATCCCGACCTGGCTGGTTTCCTACGCTACCGAGTATTGGCAGTACCTGGTGCTGGGGTTGTTCGTCGGTCTGGCCGGCGGCTCCTTCGCCGTCGGCATCGCCTACACCTCGACCTGGTTCAGCAAGGAGCGCCAAGGCACGGCGATGGGCATCTTCGGGGCTGGCAACGCCGGTTCCTCACTGACCAAGTTCATCGCCCCCATGATCATCGCCGCCTTCGGGGCCTGGCAGATGGTGCCCAAGATCTACGCTGTCGCCATGGTGGTGATGGCGATGCTGTTCTGGTTCTTCACCTATACCGACCCGCTGCACGACAAGGACGCCGATAAAAATCGCGCCCGGCCCAGCCTGGGCCAACAGCTCATGCCGCTGTTCGATCTGCGGGTGTGGCGTTTCGGGTTGGCCTACGCCTTCGTGTTCGGCGGATTCGTGGCGCTGGCGTTGTGGCTGCCCAAATACTACGTCGGCGAATACGGTCTGCCGCTGGCCACCGCCGCGTTCCTGACCATCTTCTTCGACCTGCCTTCCGGCGCGATCCGCGCCCTGGGCGGCTGGGCTTCCGACAAGTGGGGCGGCAATACCGTGACCTGGTGGGTGTTGTGGGTCAGCCTGATCTGCCTGTTCATCCTCAGCTATCCGCCCACCACTCTGGTCATCCACGGCATCAAGGGCGAAGTCTCGGTCAATCTGACCGTGGGCATCGTGCTGTTCACGACCCTGGTTTTCTTGGTCGGCATGGCGCAGGGCTTCGGCAAGGCCAGCGTCTATCGCAGTCTGGCCGATCATTATCCGGGTCAGATGGGCGTCGTGGGCGGCATTGTCGGTCTGATCGGCGGGCTGGGCGGTTTCGTTCTCCCCATCATGTTCGGCGTCGCCGCCGACGCCATCGGCGTGCGCAGCAGTTGCTTCATGCTGATGTTCCTGCTGGTGGTGGCCACCATGATCTGGACCTGGGTGGCCGAGAAGCACGAACGCGAAGCGATTCTGGAACGGCATGCCGATGTCCGCGCCGAACTGGAACAGGCGGAACTGATCGAGCACGCCCGGCCCCGTCGCCATCTGCTGGTCGATTGGCGGCCGGACGACGAGATTTTCTGGGTACAGACTGGGCAACGCATCGCCCATCGCAATCTGTGGCTGTCGATGCCTGCCCTGTTGCTGGCCTTTGTGGTCTGGACGGTGTGGAGCGTGATCGTGGTCAAGTTGCCCAAGGTCGGGTTCCAGTTCACTCCAAACGAGTTGTTCTGGCTGGCGGCGCTGCCCGGTCTGTCCGGGGTGTTCTTCCGCGTGTTGTATTCCTTCATGGTGCCGATCTTCGGCGGGCGCAACTGGACCGTATTCAGCACCGCTCTGCTGTTGTTGCCAACCCTGTGGATCGGCGTCGCGGTGCAGGACGTCAATACCCACTATGCGGTGTTCGTGGTCATTGCCCTGCTGTGCGGCCTGGGGGCGGGCAATTTCTCCTCCAGCATGGCCAACATCAGCTTCTTCTATCCACAACGGCTGCAGGGCACCGCGCTGGGCCTGAACGCCGGCGTCGGCAATCTCGGCATCGGGCTGGTGCAACTGATCGCACCGATTGCCGTTTACGGCGGAGCTTTGCTGATCATGGGCGGCAGCGCCCAGACCCTGATCGACGACAGTGGCACGATCACCCAAATCTGGTTGCAGAACGCTGGCTTCATCTGGGTGCCGTTCATCTTCATCGCCGCCGTGGCCGCCTACTTGGGCATGGATAACATCGCCAGCGTCAAGGCCGGTTTTGCCGAGCAGGTGGCGATCATGAAGCACAAGCATCAGTGGCTGATGAGCTGGCTCTATACCGGCACGTTCGGCTCGTTCATCGGCCTGGCCGCCAGTTTCCCGATGCTGATCAATACCGCGTTTCCGACAGTGGACGCCTTCAAGTTCGCCTTCCTGGGTCCGCTGTTGGCGGCGCTGGTGCGGCCCATCGGCGGTTGGCTGGCCGACCGCAAGGGTGGCGCGACGATCACCTTGTGGAGTTTTGCGGCCATGGTGACAGCGTCGTTGCTCGCCATCCTGTTCCTGCCAGGCGCAGCGGGCGGCGGCAGCGTGGTGGGCTTCGTGCTGATGTTCCTGGTGTTGTTCCTGGCCGCTGGCGTCGGTAACGGTTCGACCTTCCGCATGATTCCGACCCTGTTCCGCACCTTGCGCGAGCGGCAGGCCGTCGGCCAAGGCGAAGCGGCGCTGGAACAGGCCCGACGCACGGGCGTCACCGAGGCCGCCGCAACGCTGGGTTTCAGCTCGGCGGTGGCCGCCTTCGGTGGGTTCCTCATTCCCATCGCCTATGGCGCATCCATCCATCTGACCGGTGAATTCCAGGGGGCGATGCTGTTCTTCGGCTTGTTCTATCTGAGCTGCATGTTCATCACCTGGAACTGGTACTCGCGCAAGGAGGCTGAGGTTTCCTGTTGAGCGATTCCCATTGAGGAATCCCTCCCCGTCCTCTTGTGGAAGAAGAGGACGGGAAAAATAAATAGCCAATCAAATCAATAAATTCAATATCCGCGACTGGAGTGCAAAAACGCTATGGCCGCAAACGACCCCCGTACTTGGTTAAACAGCTGGACTCCGGAAGATCCGGAATTCTGGGAAAAGACCGGCAAAAGCCTGGCCTGGAAAACCCTGACGATCACAACCCTGAACCTGATGATGGCCTTCATCGTCTGGTTCGTGGTCAGCGCCCTAGTGGTGCGTCTGCCTAACGTCGGTTTCAAACTGAGCGCCACCGAACTGTTCTGGCTGACCGCCATGCCCGGCCTGGCTGCCGGCATCCTGCGGACCCTGCATACTTTCTTGGTGCCGATCTACGGCACTCGCCATGTGGTGACCTTTTCGACCCTGTCACTGTTGATCCCCATCCTGGGCTGGTTCTACGCCGTACAGAACCCCGCTACGCCCTATTGGATTCTGCTGACGCTGGCATTCCTGGCCGGTTTGGGCGGCGGCAATTTCTCCTCGTTCATGCCCTCGACCAGTCTGTTCTTCCCCAAGCGTCTGCAGGGCACGGCGCTGGCGATTCAGGCCGGCATCGGTAATTTCGGCGTCAGCGTGGTGCAGTTCGTGACGCCGTGGATCATTGGCTTCGCCCTGTTCGGGACGTTGACCGGCGACCCGTTGACCTTCACCAAAGGCGCCGTCAGCAAGCCGATGTGGCTGCAAAACGCGGCTTTGATTTACGTGCCGTTCATCGTGGTGTTCGCCATCGCCGCCTGGCTGATGCTGAAGTCGGTGCCGGTGCGCGCCAACATCCGGGAACAGTTCGACATCTTCGGCAACAAACACACCTGGCTGATGACCAGCCTGTACATCATGACTTTCGGCTCGTTCTCTGGATTTGCCGCTACCTTCCCGTTGTTGATCAAGCAAATCTACGGCGGCTTGCCCGGTGGGCCGGACCCGTTGGCCTACGCCTTCTACGGCCCGCTGATCGGCTCGGCGGCCCGGGTCATCGGCGGCCCGCTCTCCGACAGAGTGGGTGGGGCGATCGTGACGCAGTGGTCGGGCATCGGCCTGTTGGCCTGTCTGATGGGCGTGACGCTGTACACCTCCCCGACTTCGATGGAGCAGTTTCCGCTGTTCGTCGGGCTGATGCTGGGAGTGTTCTTCTTCACCGGCGTGGGCAACGCCAGCACCTTCAAGCAGATGCCGATGATCTTCGAGCCGCGACAAGCCGGCGGCGTCATCGGCTTCACCGCTGCGATGGCGGCATTCGGGCCGTTCATCTGGGGAATGTTGGTCGGCGCGGCGTTCGCTGCGACCGGTTCGGTCAATGCCTTCCTCTACGGCCTGGTCGCGTTCTACGGCGTCAATGTGGCGATCAACTGGTGGTTCTACGCCCGCAGTGGCGCTGAAAAACCTTGCTAATCAGTAAGCCACGGCAGCCTGGGTTACAGCCCGGCGGGCTGACCCGGATTACGTCTCATCGGAGGTCAACATCATGAGTCATTTTCTGGATCGGTTGAATTTTCTGAAGAAAGTCACCGACACCTTTGCCGACGGGCATGGCATCGTCACCAACGAGGATCGGGGTTGGGAAGATGCCTACCGCGCCCGCTGGCAGCACGACAAGATCGTGCGCTCCACCCACGGGGTGAACTGCACCGGCTCCTGCAGCTGGAAGATTTACGTCAAGAACGGGCTGGTGACCTGGGAAACCCAGCAGACCGACTACCCGCGCACCCGCGACGAATTGCCGAACCACGAACCGCGTGGCTGCCCGCGCGGCGCGTCCTACAGCTGGTATCTGTACAGCGCCAATCGGGTGAAATATCCGATGATCCGCGCGCGGCTGCTCAAGCTCTGGCTTGCGGCGCTGGCGGAGCACCCAGACCCGGTGGATGCCTGGGCCTCCATCGTCGAAAATCCGGCCAAGGCGATCGAGTACAAGAGCAAGCGTGGACTGGGCGGTTTCGTCCGCGCCAACTGGGATGAAGTCAACCAGTTGATCGCGGCCGCCAACGTCTACACCGCCAAGCAATATGGCCCAGACCGGATTTACGGTTTTTCGCCGATTCCGGCCATGTCGATGGTGTCCTATGCCGCCGGTTCTCGTTATCTGTCGCTGATCGGCGGAGCCTGCGGTTCGTTCTATGACTGGTACTGCGATCTGCCGCCCGCCTCGCCCATGGTGTGGGGTGAGCAGACCGACGTGCCGGAATCGGCCGACTGGTACAACTCCACCTTCCTGATGCTGTGGGGTTCCAACGTGCCGCAGACCCGTACTCCGGACGCCCACTTCATGACCGAAGTGCGCTACAAGGGCACCAAGACGGTGGTGGTGTGTCCCGACTACTCGGAAGCCTCCAAGTTCGCCGACCTCTGGCTGCATCCCAAGCAGGGCACCGACGCCGCCGTGGCAATGGCAATGGGCCACGTCATCCTGCGCGAGTTCTATCTCGACGGCCAATCGGACTATTTCACCGATTATGTCCGCACCAAGACCGACTTTCCCTGCCTGGTGTTGCTGGACCGGCGGGCCGATGGCAGCTACGTCAACGGTCGTTTCCTGCGCGCCTCCGACCTGAGCGACAGCGCCGGACAGGCCAACAATCCGGACTGGAAGACGCTGGCCTTCGATGAGAAGAGCGGTCATCTGATCGTCCCGAATGGCTCCATCGGGTTCCGCTGGGGCGAGAAGGACGGCATGGTCGGCAAATGGAATCTGGAGCCGAAGGAAGCCCTGAGCGACGCAGAAACCCAGTTGCGGCTGTCAGTGAACGACATCCGGGACGAGGTGGTTGCGGTCGCCTTCCCCTACTTCGGCTCGACCCGGCATCCACACTTCGCCTGCACCAGCCATAGCGAAATCCAGCTGCGCAACGTGCCGGCCAGGAAGATCAAGCGGGCCGACGGTTCCGAAGTCCTGGTCGCCACGGTCTATGACCTGACCCTGGCTCAGTACGGTCTGGATCGGGGACTGGGTGGCGATAACGTCGCCAAGAGCTACGACGATGACGTGCCCTATACCCCGGCCTGGCAGGAGAAAATCACCGGGGTGCCGCGCGCCCAAATCGTCACGGTCGCCCGCCAGTTCGCCGAGAACGCCGACAAGACCCACGGCAAGTCGATGGTCATCATCGGCGCGGCGATGAACCACTGGTATCACATGGACATGAACTACCGGGGCGTCATCAACCTGCTGATGATGTGCGGCTGCATCGGCCAGAGCGGCGGCGGCTGGTCGCACTACGTCGGCCAGGAGAAGCTGCGACCGCAAACCGGTTGGACCGCATTGGCCTTTGCGCTCGACTGGCATCGTCCGCCCCGGCACATGAATTCCACCTCGTTCTGGTACATCCACAGCAGCCAGTGGCGACACGAAAAGCTAGCGATGAGCGAAATCCTGTCGCCGCTGGCCGATCCCCAGCAATGGCAGGGCACGCAAATCGACTACAACGTCCGTTCGGTGCGGATGGGCTGGTTGCCTAGCGCTCCGCAACTGGACCGGAATCCGCTGACGATCGCCAAGGCAGCCGCCGCGGCCGGTCAGGAGCCAGCGAGCTATGTGGTCGAGAATCTCAAGTCGGGCCAGCTCGGTTTTGCCTTCGAAGACCCGGACAATCCCGTCAATTTCTCGCGCAACCTGTTCGTGTGGCGCTCCAACCTGCTCGGCTCTTCGGGTAAGGGCCACGAATATTTCCTCAAGTACCTGCTGGGTACGACCCACGGGGTACAGGGTAAAGATCTGGGCGAGGAAGGCGGCGAGAAACCGCTGGAAGTGCAATGGCGCGATGCAGCCCACGGCAAGCTCGATCTGCTGGTGACCCTGGACTTCCGCATGTCCACCACCTGTCTGTATTCCGACATCGTGCTGCCGACTGCCACCTGGTACGAGAAGAACGACCTCAACACCAGCGACATGCATCCGTTCATCCATCCTCTGACCGCGGCGGTGGATCCGGCCTGGGAGGCGCGGACCGATTGGGACATCTTCAAGGGCATCGCCAAGGCATTTTCCGAAACCTGCCCCGGCCATCTTGGGGTGGAGAAGGATATCGTGACCGTGCCGACCCTGCACGATACCCCAACCGAACTGGCGCAACCGCTGGCGGTGAAGGACTGGAAGAAGGGTGAGTGCGAGCTGATTCCCGGCAAAACCGCGCCCAGTCTAGTCGTCGTCGAGCGCGACTATCCCAACACCTACCAGAAATTTACCTCGCTCGGCCCGCTGATGGACCAGCTGGGCAACGGCGGCAAGGGGATCGGCTGGAACACCGAAGCCGAAGTCGCGGCGCTAGCCCGCTTGAACTACACCGTGGCGGAGGCCGGCGTTTCCCAAGGCCGGCCCCGGATCGAGACCGATATCGATGCCGCCGAAGTGATCCTGATGCTGGCCCCGGAGACCAACGGCCATGTCGCGGTGAAATCCTGGGCAGCGCTTTCCAAGATCACCGGCCGCGATCACACCCATCTCGCTATTCCCAAGGAGCACGAGAAGATCCGCTTCCGCGACATCGTCGCCCAGCCGCGCAAGATCATTTCCTCGCCGACCTGGTCGGGTCTGGAAGACGAAAAGGTCAGCTACAACGCCGGCTACACCAATGTGCACGAACTGATTCCGTGGCGGACCCTCACCGGGCGGCAACAGTTCTATCAGGATCATCCCTGGATGCTGGGCTTCGGCGAAGCGATGTGCGCCTATCGGCCGCCGGTGGACATGAAGACGGTCGAGCCGATCATCGGCCGCAAACCGAACGGCAACCGGGAAATCGTGTTGAACTTCATCACCCCGCACCAGAAGTGGGGTATTCACAGCACCTACACCGACAACCTGTTGATGCTCACCCTGTCGCGCGGTGGTCCCATCATCTGGCTTTCCGAAGTGGACGCCAAGAAGGCTGGCATCGAGGACAACGACTGGATCGAAGCCTACAACCTCAACGGAGCCATCGCCGCCCGCGCCGTGGTCAGTCAGCGGGTGCCGGAGGGTATGTCGATGATGTATCACGCCCAGGAGAAGATCGTGAACACGCCCGGTTCCGAGATCACCGGCACCCGCGGCGGCATTCACAACTCAGTGACCCGCATCGTGCTGAAGCCGACCCACATGATCGGCGGTTATGCCCAGTTGAGCTACGGCTTCAACTACTACGGCACCGTCGGCAGCAACCGCGACGAGTTCATCATCGTCCGCAAGATGGTCAAGATCGATTGGCTGGACGACGAAACGCCGGCCGAAATCGCTACCGGAGAGGCGCATTGATCATGAAAGTACGCGCGCAAATTGCCATGGTCCTCAATCTGGACAAGTGCATTGGTTGCCACACCTGTTCGGTCACCTGCAAAAACGTCTGGACCAGTCGCGACGGCATGGAATACGCCTGGTTCAACAATGTCGAGACCAAGCCCGGCGTCGGCTACCCCAAGGAATGGGAGAATCAAGCCAAGTGGAACGGCGGCTGGAAGCGGCGCAAGGACGGCAGGATCGAGCCGAAACAGGGTAGCAAATGGCGGATTCTGGCCAATATCTTCGCCAACCCCGATCTGCCGGCCATCGACGATTACTACGAACCATGGGACTACGACTACGCCCATCTGCAAAACGCGCCGGAGTCCAAAGCCACGCCCACGGCCCGGCCACGCTCCGCTATCAGCGGCCAGCGGATGGAGAAAATCCACTGGGGGCCGAACTGGGAGGAGATCCTCGGCACCGAATTCGCCAAGCGATCCAAAGACTACAACTTCGACAACGTGCAAAAGGAGATCTACGGCGAGTTCGAAAACACCTTCATGATGTACCTGCCGCGGCTGTGCGAGCACTGCCTGAACCCGGCCTGCGTCGCCTCCTGCCCCAGCGGCGCGATCTACAAACGCGAGGAAGACGGCATCGTCCTGATCGATCAGGACAAGTGCCGGGGCTGGCGAATGTGCGTATCCGGTTGTCCGTACAAGAAGATCTACTACAACTGGAATACCGGCAAATCCGAGAAGTGCATCTTCTGCTACCCGCGCATCGAGTCCGGCCTGCCGACGGTCTGTTCGGAAACCTGCGTCGGGCGCATCCGCTATCTGGGGGTGTTGCTGTACGACGCCGACCGGATCGAAAAGGCGGCCAGCGTCGCCGACGAGAAGAGCCTGTATCAGGCCCAACTCGATATTTTCCTCGATCCTTTCGATGCCACGGTGCAGGCCGCAGCGCGTCAAGCCGGCATTCCCGAGCCCTGGCTGCGGGCGGCCCAGGAATCGCCCGTCTACAAGATGGCCATCGATTGGAAGATCGCCTTCCCGCTACATCCGGAGTATCGAACCCTGCCGATGGTGTGGTACGTGCCGGCCCTGTCGCCGATCCAGGCGCGGGCCGAGGCCGGTCAAATCGGCATGAACGGCATCATTCCCGATGTCGGTTCGCTGCGGATTCCACTGCAATATCTGGCCAACCTGTTGACCGCCGGCGACGAGCAACCGGTCAAGCGAGCACTGGAACGGATGCTGGCGATGCGCGCCTACATGCGGGCGAAGACCGTGGACGGCGAGATCCGGGAAGATGTGCTGAAAACGGTCAATCTGCGCATCGATCAGGTCGAGTCGATGTACCGCTATCTCGCCATCGCCAACTTCGAGGACCGTTTCGTCATCCCGACCTCCCATCGTGAATACGCCAGCGCCACCTACGATGCCTTCGGCGAACGCGGCGGTTGTGGCTTCAGCTTTGGCAACGGCTGCTCACCGGGCACCGACCAGACCAATCTGTTCGGCGGCAAGAAAGTGACTGCCCGACGAGCGACGCCCATCAAGGTGGAACCACCGCACAAAGCCTGAAATGAGTGGGGTGGGCATGACCCACCCGACCTCGACGAGGTGGAATGATGAAGACACTGAAAGTTTTGTCGGCTCTGCTGTGTTATCCGCAGGCGGATATATTGGCCGCGCTAGGTGAAATGACGGATGCGCTGGATCACGAACGATTGTTGCCCCGGCAGGAGCACCGGACGCTGCGCGCGTTCATGAACCGGCTGGCGCAAGCCAACCTGATGACCCTGCAAGAACGCTATGTGGCGACCTTCGACCAGGGTCGCGCCCTGTCGCTGCATCTGTTCGAACACGTGCACGGCCAGTCGCGGGATCGCGGCCAGGCCATGGTGGATCTGCTGGAAACCTATCGCCGCCACGGTTTCGACCTCGATGCTCGCGAGCTGCCCGACTATATCCCGCTGTTTCTGGAATACCTGGCGCAGCGTCCGGTCGACGAAGCGCTGGAGCTGCTGGCCGATGCGATGCCGGTCATCGCCCTGATCGGTGCGCGCCTGGCCGAGCGCAACAGTGACTACTGCGTCGTATTCGACGCGCTGGCCACACTGAGCGGCCAACCGGCGGACATCGAGGATATTCGCCACCAGGCTGCCACCGAAGGCCCCGATCAGACCGTGGTGAACATGGACCAGATTTGGGAAGAGGAGGCTGTGACGTTCCTGGCGTCCCAACACGCTTGCGCGACCGGCTCCAGGGGAACGAGCGAAGCGCACCCGATACGGTGGGCAACACGGCCCGATGCGATCTGACAAGCCACTTACTGGCTATTTCCGATAGTTCCCGAGGGCACGATCATGAATTATCTCAATACCTTGTTATTCGGCGTTTATCCTTATCTGGCGGGCGCGGTGTTCCTGCTCGGCAGTCTGGCGCGCTTCGACCGCGACCCCTTCACCTGGAAGGCGCATTCCAGCCAGATTCTGAGCAACCACAACATGCGCCTGGCCAGCAATCTGTTCCATGTCGGCATTCTATTGCTGTTCATGGGCCATTTCGTCGGCCTGCTGACTCCGCCGGAAATCTTCCATGCCTTGGGCGTCTCCGCCGGTGACAAGCAACTGTTGGCCATCGTCGCCGGCAGCATCGCCGGAATCATGTGCTTCGTCGGTCTGACCCTGTTGGTGCGGCGGCGACTGACCGACCCGCGGGTACGGGCCACCAGCTCCCGGATGGACATCTTCATCCTGCTGCTGTTGTACGCACAGCTGATTCTGGGGCTGTTGACCATTCCGGTGTCGCTGCTGCATCTGGACGGTCACAACATGCTGAACCTGATGGGTTGGGCGCGGAACATCGTCACCTTCGATCCAATCGAGGCGGTGGCATTCGTCTCCCAGGTCGGCTGGCTATTCAAGTTGCACCTGTTCCTGGGCCTGACCGTATTCCTGGTGTTTCCGTTCAGCCGGCTGGTGCATATCTGGAGCGCGCCGGTCACCTATCCGGCCCGACCCTATCAGGTGGTCCGGCAACGCTGAAGC
>Ga0116181_1000382_pt1 | contig 40375 bp, 32 predicted proteins | sample AD_UKC075_MetaG_FD_89752 | JGI IMG/M metagenome (GOLD analysis project Ga0116181, IMG submission 89752) | Active sludge microbial communities of municipal wastewater-treating anaerobic digesters from USA - AD_UKC075_MetaG | ecosystem: Engineered > Bioreactor > Anaerobic > Digestate | place: USA... | reverse complement strand
GAACCCATGCTCGCGGCCCAGGCGCGGGGCCGGATCGTCGCCGATCTGACCGCTGAACTGGTGAGCCTGCTGGACAGCGATGTGCAGGTTGTGACCAAGGACGGGCCGCGTCCGGTTGCCGCCAGCGACGTCGCGATCCTGGTGAACACCAACGCCCGCGGCCGCGCCATCGCCGATGCCCTCACCGCCGCCGGTGTGCCGGTGGCGTTCTCGGGCGCGGATTCGATCTTCGCCAGCCATGCCGCCAAGGACTGGCTCACGCTGCTGCGCGCACTGGAGCAGCCCCGGCAGACGGCGACCCGGGCGGCGATGCTCACCGACTTCGTAGGCGCCGACCTGACCATGCTGGCGCTGGCCGACGAGACCGAGTTCGTCACTTGGGCCAGCCTCCTGCAGGGCTGGGCGCGAACCCTCAACGCCCAGGGCGTGGCCGCGCTGTTCGCAGCGATCCAGGCCAGCAGCGTCCCGGGCCGACCGGGGTTCGCCGAGCGGGTGCTTGGGCGTCCGCGGGGTGAGCGGGATCTCACCGACTTCCGGCACCTGGCCGAGATCCTGCACGCCCAGCATTCGGACGGGATGCGCGGCCAGACCCTGGTGTCCTGGTTGGCCGAGGCTACCGATCGTGCCGCCGCGACCAGTGATCGCGTCCGCCGGCTTGAGACCGACCGCGAGGCCGTGCAGATCATGACCGTGCACAAGGCCAAGGGACTGCAGTTCCCGATCGTCCTGCTGCCCGAGGCGGCCGACCTGTGGCTACCCGACGACGACTCCGGCGCGCCGATCGCCTTCCACGCCGACGGCCGGCGCGTGCTCGACCTCGGCGGCGCGGATGCGCCCGGACGCGCCGAGCGGCTCGCGACCTACGCGCAGGAGGAGGCCGAGGAACGCCTCCGCGGGCTGTACGTGGCACTCACCAGAGCCCAGTCCCACGTCACCATGTGGTGGTCGCGCACCCGGCAGAACACGTCCGCGGCACCGCTGCACCGGCTGCTGTTCCGGCGCCGGGATGTCCTCGGCGCGCCGGCGGCGAGCTATCCGGTCACCGAACCGCCCGGGGACGGTCACCCCCGCGAGCTGCTTTGGCTGGCCGAAGCTGGGATCGGCGTGGAGGAAAGCGAGCCGATCAGCACCAGCCCACGCCGCGACCGTCCCAGCATCCCCGACCGGCTGGTGCTGCCGAAGTTCACCAGGGAGATCGACCAGTTCTGGCGCCGCACTTCGTATTCGGGGCTGACCGAGGCGGTGCACGCCCGACCGCCGGTGGCCCTCGGCGAGCTGGCGTGGACCGAGGACGAGCCGGCCGAGGAGTCCCCCGCCGCAGCGGTGGCCAGCGCGGGCACACCGTCCCCGATGGCTGCACTGCCGGGCGGCACCGGCTTCGGCAGCCTGGTGCACGAGGTGCTGGAGAACCTCGATTGGCACACCAGTGACGAGGCCGAACTCACCGAGCGGCTGCTAGCAGCGGCCACGGAAGCCTGCGCCCACTTCGCCATACCCGAACTCAGCGCAGCGGCACTGGCAAAGGGGTTGTTGCCGAGCCTGCGCACCGACCTCGGCCGCCTGACTGGCGGGCTCCCCCTGGCCGCCATCCCGATCGGCGACCGACTCAGTGAGCTGAACTTCGAATTAGCCCTCGGCGGCGACGCGCAAGCAGCCACCCTGACCGCCACTCTTGGCGACGTGGCTGCGACGCTTCGCAGGTGGCTCCCCGCCGACGACCCGTTGGCCGACTACCCCGATGCCCTGGCCGACCCACTGTTGGCGGGGCAGGCCTTGCGGGGGTTCCTCACCGGGAGCATCGACTCGGTCTTCCGGATTCCCGGTCCGACTGGGCCGCGGTTCGTGGTGGTGGACTACAAGACGAACCGGCTGGGGCCGGTGGACCTGACCCTCGAGCACTACAGCCAGGCCGCAATGGCAGCGGAAATGATCCGTACGCACTACCCGTTGCAGGCGCTGCTCTACTGCGTGGCACTGCATCGCTTCCTCGCCGCTCGGCTCCCGGGCTACTCGCCCGAGGCACATCTGGGCGGCGTCGGCTACCTGTTCGTTCGGGGTATGGGCGGAAGCGGAGTTGGTCCGGAAACCGGTGTGTTCAACTGGTTCCCGCCGGCCGGCCTGGTGGCCGAACTCTCTGAGTTACTCGCCGGACGGAGGACCTCATGATCGACCTCGCCACCAGCATGCGGCCCGGACTCCTGCTCGACGTGCATGCGAGTGGCGCACTTTCCTGGGGCGATGTGCACGTGGCGCAGAAGGTGAGTCACCTGTACGGCGAGACCGACCAGTCCGTGCAGCTGGCGCTCGCGCTGACCGTGCGCGCGCTGCGCGCTGGGTCTACCTGCCTGGACCTGACCACCACCGACCAGAGCCTCGCCGGCGTCGACGAGGATGCGGTCGGCGTTCCGGTCGAGCTCTGGCCGCAATCGGAGCCGTGGCGGGCGGCGATCACCGCCAGCCCGATGGCGAACGTCGGCGCGGACGCGCCGGGCGACCGCCCGCTGCGGCTGGTCGGCGATCTGCTGTATCTGGAGCGCTATTGGCAGGAGGAGACCGAGGTAGCCGACGAACTCCTCCGGCGACGCGCCGAGGCGCCCGCGGAAGTCGAGCCCGAGCGCTTGGCCGCAGCGGTAGCCGAACTGCTCGACGCGGACGCGGACGCCGACCAGGCTGTAGCCGCGATCATGCCGGCGCTCAGCATGGTGACAGTGATCGCCGGCGGTCCGGGTACCGGCAAGACCCACACCCTGGCCCGGCTGCTGAGCACGTTGTGGCGCACCTTGCCCCGTCCCCCGCTGGTCGCGCTGGCCGCGCCGACGGGTAAGGCCGCGGTGCGCATGCAGGAGGCGCTCGCGGAGGAACTCGTCCGGCTGCCCGAGGACCTGGCCGGCGAGCTCGGCCGGCTTCGGGCGACCACGATCCACCGCCTGCTCGGCTGGGTGCCGGAGTCGCGGAGTCGGTTCCAGCATCACCGGGCGAACCCGCTGCCGCACGACGTCGTGGTGGTGGACGAGGCGTCGATGGTGAACGTCACCCTGATGGCCAGGCTTCTCGCCGCGCTGCGCCCGCAGGCTCGGTTGGTGCTGGTGGGCGACCCGAACCAGTTGGCGCCGGTGGAAGCTGGTCCGGTGCTGGCCGACGTCGTGGCCGCACCGGCTACGGTGCCGGCGGCCGCGCGAGCTGCCCTGCAGCTCGTCGGTGCACCCGAATCCGACACCGTGGTGCGGCTGCGCCACAACTACCGGTCCGTGCGCTCGATCGCAGACCTCGCCACGGCAGTGTTGGCCGGCGACCCAGACGAGACGCTGCGGTTGGCAACGTCGGGGACCCACGGAATCCACTTCGCCGAGCGGGCCGAGGAGACCGAACTGCGCGACGTGGTGGAGCGCACCGGGTCGGCGATGGTGGCAGCCGCCCGCGCCGGGCGGGTCGAGGATGCGCTGGCCAGCTTGGAGTTCCACCGGCTGCTGTGTGCGCACCGGCGTGGTCCATTCGGCGTGTCGGTGTGGTCGCGGCTGGTCGAGGATTGGCTGGCGGCGAGCATCGAAGGCTTCGACCCGGCCCAATCCTGGTACCCGGGGCGACCACTGCTGGTCACCGCCAACTCACCAGATCTGGGGCTCTACAACGGCGATACGGGGGTGGTGGCGCGTACCGTTGGCGAGCAGTTGCGCGCGTTCTTCGCCCGTGGCCGGGAGCTGCACTCGGTTTCGCCCTTCCTGCTGGACGGCGTGCAGACCATTCACGCCATGACGGTCCACAAGGCCCAGGGCGGCCAGTACGAACACGTGACCGTGGTGCTGCCGCCGCCGGATTCCCCGCTGCTGACCCAGGAGCTCCTTTACACCGCGATCACGCGGGCGAAGCAGCGGGTGACGCTGATCGGCTCGGTCGAATCGCTGCGCCGCGGCGTGCAGCAGCGGGCTCGGCGGGCCTCCGGCTTGCAGGCTCGGCTGCGATAGGCAAGGCAGTGATCAACGATCCCTGAGCTTGACGAAGGGTCGTCGCTTCGGGCGTTGCCTACGGGCTTCGTCAGGCTCAGCCAGCGTTGGCCGGCGATGATCAGCGGTTCCCTAGACAAGGCGCTGATCAGCGGTTCCTAGGCAGCGGACGGGGTCACCCGCACCAGCGGTGAGCCGCCCAGCCAGCCACGCTTCGATCATTCGCCGGGCAATCGAGGTGACCGGCGGCAGGATGACCTCGCCGTCGAGCGCCGTCCGAAGCTGTTCCCGGGTGAACCAGCGTGCCCGCTCGATCTCGTCGCCGGCGAGCGTGATCTCGGTGCCGTCGGCCCGCGCCAGGAACCCGACCATCAACGACCTAGGGAACGGCCACGGTTGCGAACCCAGGTACTCAAGCCCGTGCAGGGTGAGCCCGACCTCCTCGGCCATCTCACGGTGCACGGCCTGCTCCAGAGACTCTCCCACTTCGACGAACCCGGCGAACACCGAATGGCGGCCGGCCGGCCACACCGGTTGTCGGCCCAGTAACAGCCGGTCGTCGTCGTCCAGGATCGCCACAATCACAGCGGGATCGGTGCGCGGGTACTGCTCCTGCTCGCAGGCTGTGCAACGCCGCACCGTGCCGCCAGCCACGGCCCGGGTCGCCGCCCCGCAGGTCGGACAGTAGCCGGCCCGGGCGTGCCAGCCGACCAGTCCGGCTGCGGTGAACGCCAACTCCAGTTCAGTGGTGCCGAGTGAGTCCATGACGCTTCGCAAGGGCGCCAGACCCTCGCCGCCAGCGGCCGCGAACCAGGGCGTGCCCGCCACCAGACCAAGCAGGAAATGTGACTCGGGGTCGTAGTCGCCGGCGCTTGGCTCCGTCCGCAGCCCGGTCGAGTCGACGGCCACCTGTGCCTCGGCTGCGACGAGCACCACCGCGTCCGCCGACTCCCATAACCCGTCCACCCACGCTGTTTCGGCCCGATTATCCGGCACGCGATCCAGCACGCTGTGGTCGAGCCAGGACGCACCGGGGCCACGCAGCAACTCGCCTCTGCGCTGGATTGAGAATGAAGCAGGACCGGGACCGAGCGGGGAACTCACCTTGGCAAGGCTAGCGGCACGGTTGTGAGCAGCTTCTCCAGCGCCGGCCGGTCCGGCAGGTCGGGGTGCCGCACCACAACGGAGTGACGCAGGTCGTAGAAGACGGCGTCCACCTCGTCCGGGTCGAGTCCTTTCAGTTCTGCCCAAGCCAGCCGGTAGCAGGCCAGCTGGAGCGGATCGGCCCGCCGCGCGTCGCCGGTCTTCCAGTCCACCACCTGCGGACGCCCGTCCGGCCCGGCGAACACCGCGTCGATGCGTCCACGCACCAACCGCCCACCGAGCACCAACGTGAAGGGCGTCTCGACTGCGATCGGTACCGCGTTTGCATACGGACCGGCTTCGAACCCGGCACGCAGTTCGGCCACCTCGACGCCGGCCAGTTCGTCGTCCTCGCCGTCGAGCAGTGGCGTCTGACCCTGGAAACGCTGTTCCAGCCAGCTGTGGAACGCGATCCCCCACCGCTGGGCATCGCTCACCAGCCGGGGCATGGGCCGACGCAGCTCGCGGGCGAAACCCAGCGGGTCCTTGGCCAACCGGCCGAAGCCGGTCACCGACAAATACTCCGGCAGCCCGACCGACGTCCGCGCTGCGCCCAGTTCCAGCTCCGCTGCCAACAGTTGCTCAGCCCTTCTTCGCCAGGCCGCGACCCGCTCCCGCTGGTCGGCGTCCAGTGAAGGCGGCTGCGGGTCGTCGCCGGTGGTCCGCCGCGTCGCCCTGGATTGCTCCACCCTGGCTGCCGCGGCGAGACGTGCCGTTCGTGCCTCACCACCGGACACTGCCGGCCACCCGACCACCGAGGCCAGACCCAGGAGCGGGTTCCGCGTGGGCACATCCTCGGCCAGGGCCGTGGATTGGGCGTGGCTGACCAGCACGTCAAAATAGTCGGACGCGACCCGCGGTTTCGCCAGCCCTGCACCCCAGGTGTGCGTGCTGGCGACCAGCAGTTGCCGAGCCCGGGTCACCGCCACGTAGGCCAGCCGGTCCTCGCTGAGCCGCTGCTGTTCACGCAGGTCGGCGGCGAAACGGGTGAAATGGTCGTTGTCCACCACGCCGAGTTGGGGCAGCGCGGCCGCGTCACCGCGCAACGGGTACGGCAGGGTCGCCGCGTTGCGCAGCCAGTTGCCGGAGACCCGATCGGTCGGGAACACGTCGGCGGCCAGGGCCGGCACGAACACCGCGGTCCACTCCAGGCCCTTCGCCTTGTGCACGGTGAGCACCTTGACCGAGTCGGCGGCCGAAAGCACGGACTGCTCCAGGCCCGTCCCGTACTCACGTTCAGCCTCCAGGTAGGCCAGCAGGCCCGAGAGCGAAGCGTCCGCATCGATGTCGGTGTAGGCCGCCACCGCTTGGACAAAGGTGGCCAGCGGTGCGCTGCCACCTGGATCGATGGCCTCCAGCTCCACGGCCAGGCCCAGCACAGCGATGACGCGCTGCACCAGCTCGGTCACTGCGTCGCCACTGTGCCGGCGGAGTTGCCGCAGCTCACCTTCGAACTCCCGGAAACGCTCTCTTGCGGCCGCGCTATACGGCAGCGGCCCGGGATCGGCCACCGCCTCCAGGATGCTCGGAGCGGCCGCCGGATCGGTGTTCGCCAGCTTGGATGGGTCCGCTGTCCCGGAATCGGCGCCGGCGGTGTGCTTGGCTTCGGCCAGCTCACGGGCCCGGCGACCAAGCTGGGCGAGGTCTGGGATACCGATCGCCCAGCGGGTAGAGGCGAGCAGTCGCAGGGCGCTGGGATTCGCTGTCGGGTCGTCCAGCACGGTCAGGGTCGCCACCACATCGGCCACCGGCGGCAGCTCGAGCAGCCCGCCCAACCCGACGATCTCGGCCGGGATGTCGCGAGCAGATAAAGCGGCGTAGACATCAGCCACCTGAACGTTACGCCGCGCGAGTACCGCGATCTCCGACCACGCCGGCACCGCCCCGGTGTCGTGCAACTCGGCCACCCGGTCGGCCAGTGCGGCCACTTCGTCCGGCCAGGTGGCAAAGCTCGCCGCATCCACCTGGCCCGGAGGTGTGTTCGGTGGGGCGACCAGGTCGAGGTCGAGGCCGTGCGCCATCAACGCCGGATCGGCACGCACCCCGGCTGCGAGTTCGTTGGCAGCGTCCAGCACCAACTGGCCGCTGCGCCGGTTCACCGTGAGCGCGTAGCTGGTCGCCGCCGACCCGTCGGAGGTCGGGAAGTGCGCGCCGAAATCCAGGATGTTGCTGGCCGCGGCGCCGCGCCAGCCATAGATCGCCTGACACGGGTCACCCACCGCGGTCACCGGATGCCCGCGCCCCTGCGCGGGGTCAGCACCGGAGAACAGTGCCCGCAGCAGCGTCCCTTGCGCTGCTGAAGTGTCCTGGTACTCGTCGAGCAGCACCACTGCGAATTCGCTTCGCAGGGCCGCGGAAACCGAGGGAACCTCCACCGCCAACCGAGCGGCCGCCGCCATCTGGTCGGCGAACTCCACGTAGCCCAGCTCCAGTTTCAACGCCTCGTAGCGCTGCACCAGGGCCGCCAACTCCAACCGCTCGGCCGTCGCAGCGGCGGCAAGCTGCAACGCGGCGTACTCGGCGCCACGAGGATTGCGCGGTGCGGCGGCCAGGGCCCGGGTGAAGTTGTCCGCCTGGGCCTGCAGCTGGGCCGGCTCGACCAGGTGCGAACGCAGCTCCGCCGAGAGCTCGACCACACGCTGGGCGACTGCGGCCGGGCGCAGCCGCGACAAATGATCAAGGCCGGCGGTCTCGGCAACTATCCGGGCAGCCAGCCGGAAGCGGGCTGCGGTTGTGATCAGGCGCGAACTGGCCTCGATTCCGAGCAGCAAGCCGTGCTCGGCGACCAGCCGGCCGGCGAAGGCGTCGTAGGTGAGGATCAGTTCCTCGCCGGCTTCGACGTCCGCGTCCAGCACTCCGGCGGCAAGAAGCGCCCGGCGGACCCGTCCGCCTAGCTCACCGGCGGCCTTCCGGGTGAACGTGAGGCCGAGCACCTGCTCAGGGCGAACCTGCCCGGAACCCACCAGCCAGACCACTCGCGCGGCCATCACGGTCGTCTTGCCGGAGCCGGCGCCGGCGATGATTACGCTCGGCTCCAGCGGTGCGGTGATCGCAGCCAACTGCTGCTCGGAGAACGGGATGCCCAGCGCCTGGCTGAGCTGGGCCGGATCGGTGAGCTTCACTGGGCCACCTGTCGACCACGCTCGGACGCCGGACAGCTGGTGGCGAAGACGCAGGCGCGGCAATGGGCACCTGGGGTGGCCGGGTAGCTGCCCTCGGCCACCACCGCTGCGGCGGCCGCCACCCGGTGGTGCACCCAGGTTGGGAACGCCAACTCGGCGGGCTCAGTGGACAGGTGCGGAAGCACTTTGAGCGATTCCTGGCCGAACTCCTTCGGCACGTCCTCGGGGCGTCCAGCCTGGCGAAGATAGACCGCGGCAGCGCCCACCGAGCCCGCACCCCTAGCGTCGAAGCCACCGTTGTCGATTGCCAACTGGTAGACCCCGAGCTGCTCCAGGCCGGCGATCTCGGCCTTCGTCGGCTGGCTGCGGGACGTCTTGAAATCAACCACGCGCAGGCCGTCGGCGGTGCGCTCCAACCAGTCGACCTTCCCCTCCAGCAGCACGTCGTAGCCGCCAACGGTCAGGTTCAGCGCGAACGGCACTTCCACTCCGATCAACTCCGCCTTCCGGGCGGCGCGCCAATTCAAGAATCGCTGCAACGCCAGCTCCACCTCGACCCGCTCTGACGCGGACAGCCAGCGCGCCCCGAACGGCAGCCGCTCCCACACCTCGTCGAGCCGGCTGCGAAGATCGGTCAGTTCCAGTCCCTCGGTGACCACCTGCTGCACGAGCAGGTGGATCAGTGACCCCAGGGTGGCTGCCAGCCCGACGCCGGCTTCACCGCCGGCCTGGCGGGAGAGGAAGTAGCGCCGTGGACAGGTCAGCACGCTGGTCACCTGGCTCGGACTGAGCCGCACCTGCGCATCGGTGGCGCCGGGCAGACTGCTCAACTCCCGCACACCCCACCAGTTGGCCGGATCAGCCGCCGGAACCAGCGGACGCCCGGACGCGTCCGACTGATCGGCCAGCCACGCCAGCTCATCGGCAGCGGCTGATCGCATCGCCCGGGGCTCGGCCGGATCGGTGGCAGCGCGGCGTAGCTGCGCGGTGAGCGAACCGAGGCTCAACGGCTGGGCGTCGGGTTGCGGGGTCTGCGGCGCGACCCCCAGCTCGGCCAGGAACCGGGACGGCGCGTCCGCCTCGCCTTCGGTGCCAGCGGTCGCGGTCACCACCAACCGGCGGCGTGCCCGCGAACACGCAAGATGGAAGAGCCTCCGTTCGGCGGCCAGCTGGTCGCGATGCTCGGTGCGCCCGGTGAGGCCGTCGGGCGTGAGCAGGCCGGCGTCGAGTACAGCGCTCATCCGGCGTCCGCTCGGCCACAACCCTTCCTGCACTCCGGCCACCACCACCAGCTCCCACTCCCGGCCGCGCGCACGGTGTGCGGTGAGCACCTGCACCCCGCGCTTGCGGACGCGCGACTCGCGCTCCCGGTCGGCCGGGATCTGCTGCCCGGCCAGCTCGGCCAGGAAGGCCCGCACCCCACCGGCACCGCCGCGACGATCAGCCTCGGCTGCCAATTCGAAGAAGGCGCAGACCGCGTCGAGATCGGTGTCCGCTCGGCTGCCCAAAGCGCCCCCGGCGAACGACTCCCGGTTGAGCCGGTTCGGCCAATCGGTGCCCTGCCACAGCTTCCACGCGACCACATCCACGGCAGCGCCGTCGGCCACCAGGGCCCGGGCCTCGGTCACCAGTTCCAGTACCGCCCGCAGCTTCACCGCCTCCGTAGTGTCGACCCCGGCCAGCCAGCCCGGCTCATTCACCGCAGCGGCCAACTGCTGTGGCAGCCCGATCAGGGCGGCTTCCGGCTGCGTCCGCCGCCACTGCCGCGCCAGCCGCCGCAACCCGATCGAGTCGAACCCGCCCAGAGGCGAGGTCAGCAACCGCACCGCTTCCTCTGGGGTCACCTGGTCGCGCATCGCGATGCCTAGCCCGAGCAGAAGCGGACGCACGGCGGGCGCGTCCGCCAGTGGGATCTCGTCACCAGCCACCTCGACCGGGATGCCGGCTGCCACCAGGGCCTGCACCAGCGCACCGAGCTGCCGGCGTCCGGAGCGGACCAGGACGGCCATGTCGCCGTACGAGAGCCCTTCGAGCCGGGCTCGGGCAAGCTCGGCTGCGACCGCTGCGGCCTGCTCGGCTGCACCCGCGCAGGTCAGCACCGTCACGGAGTCCGCCGCGTCGGTAGCTCGCAGGTTGCGCAACGAGGACCCGGCCGGACGCGGCAGTCGCTGCCGCAAGCCGGCGAGCGCTGCGCAGGTGGCTGGGCCGAGTCGATGCCCCCGCTGCAGCCCGTCGACCCGTGCCGGTCGCGCAGCGGTCGCGAACACCTCCTGGAACTCGACGACCGCTCGCGGCGCGGCCCCGCGGAACGCGGTCGCGACGCTGTCCGGATCTCCGGTGGCCAGCACCGGCGCCCCGCCGGCCACCGCGGCCACGAATCGGATCTGGGCGGGGTCGAGCTCGGTGAAGTCGTCCACCAGAACCGCTGAGATCTCCGCAGCCAAGGCGGCGCCGACCGCCGGCTCCGCGAGCAGCAGCCGTGCGCGGTGGACCAGTTCGGCGTAATCGAGCACACCCTCGGCGTCCAGCACATCGAGGTATTCAGCGAAGAACCGCCCCAACCCGACCCAGCCCCGCTCGCCGGCCGATTCGCCGAAGGCGACCAGGTCTTCCGGGTCGAGCCCGAACTGGCGGGCGCGCGCGATGGCCAGCCGAACCTGGGCGGCGAACCCCCGAGTACCCAGAGCGGGTCGCAGGTGGTCGGGCCACCTTGTCGCCGAGCCGTAGGCGAGCAGTTCCCGCACCCGGAACTCCTGCTCAGGCGCGGCCAGCAGCCGCAGCTGCGGGCGCTCGGCGAACCGTCGCCACAGGCTGCGGCTGAGCGCGTGCACAGTGGTCACCGTCGGTTGCCAGGCACCCGCGCCGAACTCGGCTGTGACCGCATTGCGAAGGTGACTGGCTGCGGTGCGGCTGGCCGCAAGCACCAACGGTGCCCCACCGGCAGCGGCCCCGGCCCCGCTGGGTCGATCCAGGGCTGCTGCATGCGCGAGCACCGTGGTCTTGCCGGTGCCCGGACCGCCCAGAAGCAGCAGCGCCTCGGCACCCCAACCGTCCAGGACGGCGGCCTGGTCGGCGTCCAGTGCCGGCAGCGTGCGGCTCGTCGAGATGGTCACCGCACCATGCAATCACGCCCCACTGACAGTGCGCGGAAGGGCCCGAACCCCCGCCTTGGCCAGGGTTGTCCCCACTGGTTCCCCGAACCCGTTCCAGCGGGCATGCAAGTGGGGGTTCCGCTGTCGGTGCGGGCCGCTACATTTGGCATATTGCCAGCAACCGAAGAGGTCATCTGATGAGCACACCTGCGCAGCCGTCCAATCAGGCCGTCCAGCTCGCGCCGCCCGACATGCTGAACCTGACCCCGCCCGCGCCGCCGGCCACGGTCACCGCGACGCAGGCGCCGGCCATCGCCCCGCAAGTCGAGGCCGCCCAGGTGCCCGTGCTCGACGCCAAGGTGGAGGACTTCCTCACCGCACTCAGCACCGCCCAGCAGAACTCGCCGGCGTTCTCCGCGCAGGCGGACGCGGTGCGCAGCATGGGCGACGTCGACATCCGCAAGGCCGCGGAGACCTCCAACCGGCTGCTGGACACGCCGGTGCGCGCCATCGAGCAGGGCGGGCTGGCCGACACCTCCAAGGTCGGCAAGACGCTGATGGAACTGCGCCGCACCGTCGAGAATCTCGACCCGGCCCAGGCCAAGGACCAGGGCTTCTGGTCGAAGCTGGGCTTCGGCCGCCAGGTCACCGACTACTTCCGCAAGTACCAGAGCTCGCAGACCCACTTGAACGGCATCCTGCACGCGTTGCGGTCCGGCCAGGACGAGCTGACCAAGGACAACGTCGCGCTCAACATGGAGAAGCAGAACCTGTGGAACGTGATGGGCCGGCTGAACCAGTACGTCTACATCGCCGAACGCCTGGACGCGAAGCTCTCCGCTCAGATCGCTGAATTGGAGATCGCCGATCCCGAGAAGGCCAAGGCCCTCAACCAGGACGTGCTGTTCTACGTGCGGCAGAAGCACCAGGATCTGCTCACGCAGTTGGCGGTGTCGATCCAGAGCTACCTTGCGATCGACATCATCATCAAGAACAACATCGAGCTGATCAAGGGTGTCGACCGGGCGTCCACCACCACCGTTTCAGCCCTGCGCACGGCGGTGATCGTGGCGCAGGCGCTCGGCAACCAGAAGCTGGTGCTCGACCAGATCACCGCGCTCAACACGACCACGTCCGACATGATCAAGCGAACTTCCGAGATGCTCAAAGAGAACTCGGCCCAGATCCAGGAGCAGGCGGCGTCCTCCACGATCGGCATCGAGCAGCTGCAGGCCGCGTTCGCCAACATCTACGCGACCATGGATTCGATCGACCAGTTCAAGTTGAAGGCCCTCGACACCATGTCGGCGACCATCGGCACCCTGGAGACCGAGGTGGCGAAGAGCCGCCAGTACCTCGATCGCGTCGCACAGCAGGACACGCGCGCAGCCTCTCTACCCGCCATCACCATCGACAAGTAGGCAAATGGGCTTCTGGGATCGGTTACTCGGACGCGAGGACGAGCCGGCTGAGGCCGAGCCCGAGATCGCGACTGCGCCAACGGCGCATGACATCACCGCCTCCCTTGCCGGGGTGGACGAACTGGTGTCCGACCCGGCGGTGCCTGCGGTGGTTCGTGCGCGGGCTCGCCGGGTCACCGACACCGTACGCAAGACCCTGCCGCGCCTGGAACTGCTCGGTCTGGGCAGCTACGACTCCTATTCGGTGGTCGCCACCGCCACCGATTACCTGCCCGAAGCGATCAGCGCCTACCTTCGACTGCCCCGCGATTGGGCGGATTCCCGCCCGGTAGAGGGGGGCAAGACGTCGCTGCTGCTGCTGATCGACCAGCTCGACCTGCTCGCGGTCACGATGGACAGCATCTACGACGCCGCGAACACCACCGACGCGGCCGCGCTGATCCGGCACGGCAAGTTCCTGAAGGAACGTTTCGGCCACGACCAAGCCCCCGAACTGAACCTGGGACAACCATGAAGACCGCCAACCTCGCCGCCGCGCTGGGCAAGCTGAGCGAAGCCGCTCGCGCTGCCGGGTTCGACCAACACGCCGCCGCCGAAGAAGGCCTCGTGCTGTCGGCCGCCATCGCCGAGTCGAACCGTGGCGCATTCCTGCAGTGGTGCGCCGAGGTCGGCGTGGAGACCTCGGCCCAGACCTTCATGGACGCGGCCGTCCGCGGCCGGCGCTACCGGCGCGCCCCGACGCCCCTGGCCAGCCAGGCGGCCGCAACGACCGGACGCGCCGCGTCCGCCTATGTCAAGGCGCTCGGCGAGGTCTGCCAGTCCGCCGCGCTGCTGGGCGAAGCCAGCCCCGCTGCGCTCGGCGCAGCCAGCCTGGCCGCTGCAGCCCAGCTCGCCACCCATCCGGTGTCCCCGGTTCCGACCGCCCCGGACGATGCGGCCCAGCGCGAGTTCGTCCGGCAGGCACCGTCCATCCTTAACGACGTGCTGTCCAGGCTCTCAGCGAGCCAGGACCGACTGCTGGACGTGTCCCGGCTTGACCCACAGTCGCCCGGCGCGTTTCCCGGCCTGGGTGGCGTAGCGCTTCCTGGCATCCCGGGCACCCCGACGACTGGTGATCCGGCTGCACTCCCGGCCCAGCCTGCACCGGTAGCGCCAGCCGCGACCGAGCCCGACGCAGCCGAGCCCGAAGCCGAGCCGGAACCGGAGAAGACCGTCGAAGAGTGGCTCGCTGAACTCGACGAGCTCATCGGGCTCGCGAACGTCAAGACCGAGATTCACCGTCAGACCGCGATCCTTCGGGTCGACGCGCTGCGCACCAAGGCCGGCCTGAAGAGCCCTACGATCACCCGGCACCTCGTGTTCACCGGCAACCCCGGCACCGGCAAGACCACGGTCGCACGCCTGGTGGCAGGCATCTACAAGGCGATCGGGCTGCTCAGCAAGGGCCAGTTGGTGGAGGTCGACCGCTCCGAACTGGTGGCCGGTTACCTTGGCCAGACGGCGATCAAGACCGCAGAGGTCGCCGCGAAGGCGTACGGCGGTGTGCTGTTCATCGACGAGGCCTACTCGCTCAACGGCGACCAATACGGCGAGGAGGCGATCAACACCCTGGTCAAGGAGATGGAGGATCACCGCGACGACCTGGTCGTGATCGTTGCCGGTTACCCGGCGCCGATGGAAGTCTTCATCTCCAACAACCCTGGCCTCGCCAGCCGGTTCCGTACTACAGTGTACTTCGACAACTACACCGACGAAGAGCTTCGCTCGATCTTCACCCAGATGGCAGCGAAGTCCGACTACGACCTGGGCGACGGCTGCCTGGACGAGTTCAATCGGCAACTCGCCGAGCAGGTGCGCGATGAGACCTTCGGCAACGGCCGCTACGCCCGCAACCTGCTGGAGGCCGCTATCGGACACCACGCTTGGCGGCTGCGCGAAGTCAACGAACCCACGCTGGTCGAGTTGCGCACCCTACTGCCGGGGGATCTCGAACCCGAGTCAGTGCCGACCCCGCCTGAAACGCCGACTTCGGAGGCCGTTCCGGGTGAACCCGTCAGGTTGACCCCGCCGAGTTCGGGAGCCCAGATCTCACCGGTCGAGTTTCCCGCCGGCGGCGAATCATGAGCTTCGTGGCGGCCATCAGCGCCACCAGCGAAACGCAATCACCGGCGACTCAGGCCGCCCCGCTGGCGGTGACGCCCACAACCGGGAGCGCTGAGGGCTTCGCCCCGCCCACACCCAGCCGGACGCCCCGGCTGCTCCGGCAGGTGCAGGTGGTGGCCGCACTGGTGGTCGGCCTCATCACTGCGCTGGGGGTCTGGGCGGTGCTGGACCTTCGCGCGGATGTGGCGGCCGCGCCGAGTGTGGTCGATCAGTACGTCCGGGTCGGGCAGATCGAGCGTGGATTGATCGAAGCCGGAAACCAGGCCACGCTCGCCGTGATCAACACCGAGACCGCGTCGGGCAGCCACGCGACCGCGTCCATGGCGCAGCTCACGGAAGTCTCCAGCCTTCTGGTCGCAGCAGCGCAGGCGCGTCCGTCAGACGGTCCACAGCTGCAGCAACTCGCGGCCTACGTCATGACCTACAGCCAGCAACTCGGCGGCGTGACCGGCCTCACCAAGACGGACGCGACCGCACGGCTGGCCACCGCCGATGACCAGCTCAGCCAATTGCGCGCCGGCCTCGCGCAGTTGCAGGGCGAGCTGCTAAGCGACGCCACCGCGGGCAGCTGGGCGCAGAACCTGGCCTGGATGGTGGTGGCCAGTCTGGTTGCGCTCGCCGTGCTGGCCTGGCTCAGCTGGCTCGTGGCACGGCGGACGCATCGAGTGCTCAACCTCGGCCTGGTTGCGGCACTTGTTGCCGTCCTGGTCACGCTCGCGTTCGCCGTGTCCGCGCAGGGTTCGGCCGGGACTGCCGGCGAACTGGCTCGCGGTACTGAGCTGCAACGCATGGTCAACGTGGCTAACGGCACCACCCAGCTGGCAGTCGCGCGGCAGATGCAGCTGCGCGCAGTGCTTCAACAGAACTGGGGTGCAGCCGAGCAGGACGAGTACTCGACCGCCTTCGCGGCCGCGTCCGCAGCCGCTGACAAGGATGATGCGCTGCCCGGACTCAATGGTTTCAAGAACGCCCACACGAAGCTCGCCGATCTACTGAGCAAATCCGACTGGCCGGCCGCGGCCAAGCTCGTCCTCGATGATGCGGACGGTTCGCTGGCCGCGGCCGCTACCCGGTTCGATGATGCCGCCGCCCGAGCGTCCACCGAAGCGGTCCAAGCAGCCACCGACGCAACCGCGCAGGCCCAGCGCGAACTGCTCGTCCCCCTGATGGTGATCATCGCCGTGGGTATCCTCGGTGCGCTGTTCGCGGTGCTCGGGATCGCCCAGCGGATCAAGGAGTACCTGTGAACGCCACCGCCCCCGCCGCACCCGGCCAACTCGGGGTAGCCGCCCGACCCACCGAGGTGTTGGAGTACCTCGGCGAGCTTGACCGGTGGCTGACTGAGCGTCGAGCCGAACTCGACTCGCTGGACGCGCAGATCCTGGCCACCGGACGGCAGTCCGAGCTGACCTCCGACATGGCGCTGGCGATGGCGCTGTGGCAGGCCGCCAAGACCCGCCAAGGCCTGCTGCTCAACGCCTGGGATTCCGGCCGGGTCGGACAGCAGGAATTGGAGAAGCTTTCCGCCCTGATCTGGGGCCGTCTCGACACGACCGGCGTCGAGGCCACGCAGTTGCAGTCGATGACCGTCTCCCTGCCGGAGGCCGGACGCCTGTGCGACGCCCTGGTCGCCCAACTGCGCACCCGGCTGAACACCGATCCCGGAGCGGAGCAGCAGCAGATCCGGCTGCGGCAACTGCGCGCCCAACTGGAGCGCATCCGCGACCAGGTCAAGCTGGAGCCCAAAGCGCTGGCGCCGGCCGCGCTGGCCAAAGCTGAAGCGCTCGCCGCGCGCACCGAGGAGCTCGCCGGGAAGCGCACCCGTGGTGGCGACATCGCCGGGCTCCTGGGTTCACTCGAAATGGAAGCGGCCAAGTTCGAGCGCGACCTGATCGTCGGTTCAGCCCAGCGGCGTGAGGCCCGTGACCTGCTCGCCCAGGCCCGGGAGCAGTTCGCGCGCGCCGAGTCGAACCAACGAGCCGTCCGGACGCTGGCCGACCGGGTTTCAGCCGCGGTGTTCCCCGCACCAACGGCGACCGTGCCACAGCTGGACGCGCTCGGGCCGCTGCCCAACACCCGGGTCGCGCTGATCGACTACGCGAGAGCGCTATCCACCTACGAGCGCGAACTCGATCAGGTGCACGCCCAGCTCACCAAAGCGCTCGCCGAGGTGGACGCCACCGCTGCCCTGTTGCCTGCGCTCCAGGCCAAGGCTGCCGAACACGGCTTTGCCGAACACCCCGACCTGGTCGAGTTGGCCGACCTGATCAGCCGTCGACTGGCGCAGCGTCCGCTCGCCCGTCCGGTGCTGCAACAGCTGCTCACCGCCTATTCGGCCCAGCTGGACTACCTCGACGGAGGTGGGCGGTGAAGTGCCGGCAGCCCGGCTGCACCGGGACGATCGTCGATGGCTACTGCGACGTCTGCGGCATGCCCGGCGGTCCCGCGTCCGCTCCGGTCGGACGCGGCCGCGAAGGCGGCCGGCCGTCCCGCCAGTCGTCGGGACCGTGTCGGCAGCCCGGCTGTTCCGGACGCATGGTGGACGGCTACTGCGACGTCTGCGGCTCACCGGACATGGCTGCGCCCGTCCCCGAGCCCACTACCGGTTCGACCGCGACCCGCACCTCGATCCAGCTCGGCTCCACGGCGCTGGGTTCGGCCCGGGTCACTTCGTTCGGCAGTCGGCCGAAGCGGCAGACCACCGATCGACTGGTCACTGGACGTATCGGCGCCGGGCTGACCCGCGTCCCGCCCGCCCCGGCGATCGACCCCAGTAAGGCCGTACTGGCCAACCCCGAGGTGCCGCTCGATGCCCGGGTCTGTCCCCGTTGCGGCACCAGAGTCGGTCAAGGCGCCGAAAACGTGGCTACCCGCTCTGAGGGCTACTGCCCCACCTGCGGCGCGGCCTACTCGTTCACCGTCAAGCTGCACCCCGGCGATGTCGTCGCCGGGCAGTACGAGGTCATCGGCGCACTCGCACACGGCGGCATGGGCTGGATCTACATCGCCAAGGATCGCAACGTTTCCGGGCGCTGGGTGGTGCTGAAGGGCTTGCTGAACTCGGACGATCGGGATGCGCTGGCAGCAACGATCGGCGAGCTGCGCTTCCTCGCCCGAGTCGAGCATCCGCTGATCGTGGAGATCTACAACTTCGTCACCCATGACGACGCCAGCTACATCGTGATGGAGTACGTGGGCGGCAGGTCGCTCAAACAGCTGCTCAAGCAGCGGATGACCGCCAATGGCGGCCGTTCCGACCCGCTGCCGGTCGATCAGGCGCTGGCCTTCCTCATCGAGATCCTGCCGGCGCTGGGCTACCTGCACGAACTCGGCCTTCTCTATTGCGATTTCAAGCCTGACAACGTAATTCAGGTGGGCGATTCGCTGAAGCTGATCGACCTTGGTGGGGTCCGCCACGCCGGCGACGAGGATTCGGCGATCTACGGCACGGTCGGGTTCCAGGCACCGGAGGTGGCCACGCTCGGGCCCTCGGTCGCGTCCGACATCTTCACGGTCGGCCGGACGCTGATGGTGCTGTGCGCCGAGGTTCGCGGCTACCAGTCCGAGTACGAGTTCAAGATTCCGCCGGCGGAGACGATGCCTGCCTTCGCCGAGCACGACTCGCTCTACCGGTTGTTGCTGAAGTGCTGCGCACCCGATCCGAGCGACCGGTTCACCTCGGCGGAGGAGCTCCGGCTGCAGATGCTCGGTGTTCTGCGCGAAGTCGTCGCCGCTGCCACCCCAGGCGTCGCCACCACGGCCGCGTCCTCGGTGCTTTTCGAGGCGCCGACGGTCTCGTCTGAGCGCTACGGCATGCGCCAACTGCCTCGACTTCGTCCGGATCAGACCGATCCGCAGGTGGGTTGGCTGGCCAAGATAAACGCCGACGATCCGATCGAGCGACTATCCGCGCTCAGTGCCGCACCGGGGCAATCGCCGGAGGTGCAGCTCGCCCGCGGGTATGCCGCTTTGGACGCGAACAACCCCCGTGTGCTGGACGAGTGTGTCCGGCAGATGCTGACCGCCGATCCATGGGAGTGGCGGGCGGTCTGGATGGCCGGACTGGGCGCATTACAGGCTCAGGACTACGCCAACGCGCAGAGCTCCTTCAACGCGGTCTACGGCCAGGTGCCCGGCGAGTTGGCGCCCAAGCTCGCGCTGGCAGTGGCCTGCGAACTCGGGGGTGAGTACGACATCGCCGAGAACCTGTACCGGATCTGCGCCTCCACGGACGCCGCTTACGTCACCCCGGCGGCGTTCGGGCTGGCCCGCGTCCGGGCGGCCCGACGGGATCTGGCCGGCTCGCTGGCCGCGCTGGAACTGGTGCCGAGCACGTCCCGGGGCTACCCGGAGTCGCAACGCCTCAAGGCCGACCATCTGGTGCGGCTCGCGACCGACGCCTCCGGCCTGACCGAAGCCTTCGCGGCGATCGCGGCTGCCCGGCTGGATCCAGCGGTGCAGGCGCAGTACCGCGCGCTGCTGTATGCCAAGGCGGAGCCGCTGGCCGAGAAGGGCAACCTGAAGATCGCCGGGCAGACCATGACCAGGCCGCTACTGCGGGAGCTGCAGGTGACCAACTACCTCGAACTCGGCCGCCTCAGCGACGACCCGCAGGTGCGGTCGGCGTACATCGACCAAGCCAATTCGCTACGACCCTGGAGCCTGCTGTGACCGAAGCTGAATGGCCGCTCTGGTCTGAGGAACACCCGGTTCCAGCCCAGGACGTCCAGCCGCTCGAGGCGGACTCCGCACCAATCGGACCCGAGCAGGGTGCCGCAGCCGCAACCGCACCCAGCCCGGAAGGTCCGAGTTGCCCGGTCTGCGGAGCTGCAGTCTCGCCGTCCGCCTCGTTCTGTGAAACCTGCGGAGGCACCCTGACGCCAACCGTCGTCCCGCCGCCCGCGGTCCCGTCCGGCGAGGCATTCTCCTCCCAGACCCGTCGGCTCGGTGAGCGGGTGAGCGCACTGGCGTCCTGCCCGGCCTGCGGTGGGACGGTGGCCGCCGACGGCTACTGCCAGGTCTGCGGCGCGAAAGCACCCAGTGCCCGCGACCACTTCACCGCCGCGCCCGCCGCCTGGGTCGGGGGGGTGTGCGACCGCGGCGTCCAGCACCACCGCAACGAGGACGCGATGGCGCTCTGGGCCGAGGAGGACCGCGCGGTTCTCGTCGTCTGCGACGGCGTTTCAACGAGTATCGACTCCGATGTTGCCGCGCTCGCAGCCGCCCGCAAGGCCCTGGACGTACTGGTGACGAGCACCTCAGTCGGCGTGGCCGGCGATGACAGCCGGGACGCAGCCATGGCACAAGCACTGGTCGACGCGGCACACGAGGCGAACGAAGCGGTGGTCGGCACCACCGCTCCCGACAGCACCAACGCGGCCTCGGCCATGTTCGCGGCCGCCGTGATCGCTACGGATCGGGTGCACCACGCCAACCTGGGCGACTCCCGGGTGTACTTCATCGGGGCCGGCCAGCAGGTCCTGCTCAGCGTGGACGACTCGATGGCACAGGCTTTCATCGAGCAGGGCATGCCGCGGGCCGAGGCCGAGGCCATGCCGCGCGCGCACGCGATCACCAAATGGCTGGGCCGGGACTCACTCGATATCGTGCCGCGCACGGGCGTCCACGAACTGACCGAGCCGGGCTGGCTGGTGGTGTGCTCGGACGGCTTGTGGAACTACGCGTCCGAACCGGCCGAACTGGCAGTGCAGCTGGTCGCAGCGAGCGCGGCCACCACCGACCCGGTGGCAGTCGCGCAGGCGCTGGTGACCTGGGCCAATGCTCAGGGCGGGCAGGACAATGTGACCGTCGCGCTGGCCCGGTGGGGCGGAGTGCCCGCCGCCGCAGCGTCCGCTGGTCGGTCTAGTCTTGGGGAAGCCCCCAACGACCGTCCCGGGAAGGAGCAGCCGGCCAATGGCTGAGTTCACCGCCGCCGTCTACCAGAATGAGTTCCTGCCCGACGGCGGTACCGATGTCAATGCGATCGTGACCGTCCGATGCACCGGAGCCGGTGCTGCCGGACGTACCGGCAGTGGGGACGCGGGCGAGATCATCGCGGTGGACACGTCCGGTTCGATGGGCGTCGCGAACATGAACGCCGCCAAACAGGCGGCCATGATCGCGCTGGACAACATCCTCGACGGCACCTACTTCGCGGTCGTGGCCGGCAACCACAAGGCCTATCTCGCCTACCCGATGGTGCAGTCCGGCGCCGGCATGGTGCGCATGGACGCCCGGACGCGCGCCGAGGCGCGCCGCGCGATCAGCTTCTTCCGCGCCGAGGGTGGCACGGCGATGGGCACGTGGCTGAACCTCTGCAAGGCGCTGTTCAACTCGATCGGCAACCTCGCCCAGAAGCACGTCATCCTGCTCACCGACGGCGAGAACCACAACGAGACCACCGCCCAGCTCGACTCTGCGATCGCGAACTGCATCGGCCATTTCCAGGTGGACGCCCGCGGCGTCGGCGTTGACTGGAAGGTCGCCGAGATCCGCAAGATCGCCCAGGCACTGCTGGGCTCGGTGGACATTATCGGTGATCCGAACCAGCTCAGCGCGGTGTTCGCCGAGCTGATGCGAAACTCGATGTCCCGTGGCGTGGCCAATGCCGAGCTGCGGGTATGGATCCCGCAGGGCGCCCAGGTGCTGTTCATTCGGCAGGTGTCCCCCACCGTCGAAGACCTGAGCGGACGTGGCACCCCGGTGAACGCCCTGACGATGAGCTACCCGACCGGCTCGTGGGGCGATGAGGAGCGCGACTACCACGTTGCCGTCCGATTGCCGGCCAAGGCGGTCGGGCAGGAGCAGTTGGCCGCGCGGGTGCAGCTGGCGGTGGGCGCCGACCTGCTCACCCAGGGGCTGGTGAAGGCGAAGTGGTCTTCCGACAACAACCTGACCGCGCAGATCAACCCGGAGGTCGCGCATTACACCGGCCAGGCCGAGTTGGCGCAGATGATCCAGGAGGGCCTGTCGGCCAGGTCGGCAGGTGACGAACGGACGGCCACCACGAAGCTCGGCCGGGCGGTGCAACTCGCCACCGAGACCGGAAACGCCGAAGCCACCGCGAAGTTGCGTAAGGTCGTGGACATCACCGACGCGCGGACGGGCACCGTCCGGCTGCGGCGGGCGGTGGACAAGGCCGACGAGATGGCACTGGACACCGCTTCCACGAAGACCACGCGAATCAGGAGCTGACATGGCCATCTGCCCAGCCGGACATGAGACCGGCCAGACCGACTTCTGCGATGTGTGCGGACTCCCAATGGACGGATCGCAGCAACAGCCGTCCGCTGAACCGGTGGCCGCGGCCACGACGATCAACTGCCCCAACTGCAGCACCCCGAACGTGGCTGAAGCGCTGTTCTGTGAGGCCTGCGGCTACGACTTCACCACCGGCGTTGCGCCCGGACCGGCCCATCCCACGGCGGTCGATTCGCCCAGCCCGAGCGGCGCGGACGCGGACGCGGAGGCGGAGGCGACCGATCGCGCCGGCGTTTCCGACCCCGAGGTCACGAATGCCGAGCCGGTGGCCCCTGCCGAGGCATCCGCAGCACCGGAGCCCGCGGCGCCCACCGACGTGCCGGCACCCGCCGCGGCAGCGACGCGTCCGGTCGTGGAATGGGTGGCTGAGCTGTGGATCGACCCCGACTGGTACGCAGCCCAAGGATCGACCGATCCGATGCCGTCGGCCGGCCTGCCCGACATCGTGCCGCTGGTCAAGGAAAGCAACCTGATCGGCCGGGTCTCGCACAGCCGCGGCATCTTCCCGGACGTGGACTGCGAACTCGACAACGGCTGCAGCCGACGCCACGCGATGCTCAGCACCGACGGCACCCGCTGGTGGATCGAGGACCTGAACTCGGCCAACGGTACCTTCGTGGGCGCGGCCACAGGCATGCTGCCGGCAATGCCGATCCCCCAGGGCCGCGTGGAACTGAACCCCGGCCAGCGCATCTACGTCGGCGCCTGGACCCGCATCGTCATCCGCAAGGCCACCGATGATGAGTTGGAAGCCTTCGCCGGCTGAATCCGGCCACCCACACCAGCGCACTGAGCGCGGGACAATGGGGACACGACCGCCAACACCCACAAACGCCGGCGATTCTGACTCTTGCCGGCGAAGATTCCCTGGCGAAGGTCAGGATCGCTGGCTTGAAGCTGGTCCGGCGGACGCGAGCATGGTTGCGCTCTGGGCGTACGCGGCGTCACTTGCAGAGCGCGCGTGGGTAGATTGGGCCTCCGGTTACCCAGCAAGGAGCAACGGTGGAGATCAAGATCGGCATTCAGCACGTGGCGCGCGAGATCACGGTGGAAACCGAGTCCACCGCCAAGGACGTCGAGGCCAACCTGGAGAAGGCGCTCGCCGACGGCTCCCTGTTGGCAGTGACCGACGAAAAGGGCCGCAAGGTGCTCGTCCCCGCCGACAAGATCGCCTATGTCGACCTCGGCCAGGAGAAGCCTCGAACCGTCGGTTTCGGCGCGCTCTGACCAAGCCCGGATCCAGGCCAAGGCTGGATGACGCCGGCTGAGCCTGTCGAAGCTGTCACCTTTCACAGCAACGGCACAGCTCACCCTAACCTGGGTGCAGGTATCAGACGTCACTGTGGTGGAGAACGATCCGATCCACAGGGAGCGACATGGCACTTCTCACCGAGCCGGCACCGGTTCGCACCGAACCACCCTTCGCGCAGCCGGTCCTCCGCCATCCGGTCAGCACGCCCGGCTGGTGGCGGGACGCAGTGGGCATCGCCACCTGGCTGAGCATGCTGGTGGTGGTCGCGCTCTGGGTCTCCGGCGGCGGTGCCCAGGACCTGACCGGCTGGGCCAGCGCGATCACGAGCCTTGGCCGCTTGACCGGCCTGATCTCGGCGAACCTGTTGCTGGTCCAGGTCCTGTTGATGGCTCGGATCCCCCTGGTGGAACGCTCCTACGGACAGGACGAGCTGGCCCGTAGGCACCGACTGGTCGGCTTCTGGTCCTTCTGGTTGATGGTGGCCCATCTGGTCGCGATCACCGTCGGCTACGCGCTCAGCGCGAGCGAGAACGTGTTTGTCCAGTTCTGGCAGTTGGTGGTCGACTACCCCGGAATGCTGCTGGCCCTGGTCGGAACCCTGCTGCTGGTGCTCGTCGTGGCCACCAGCATTCGCAATGCCCGTCGCAAGCTGCGCTACGAGTCCTGGCACCTGCTCCACCTGTACGCCTACCTCGGCGTTGGGCTGGCCATTCCGCACATGCTGTGGACCGGCCAGGACTTCCTCGGCAACCCGGTCGCCACCACCTACTGGTGGACGCTGTGGGCGGCTGCGGCCGGTTCGATCCTGGTTTGGCGGATCTGCGTCCCGCTTTGGCGCAGTCTTCGTCACGGCCTTCGGGTGACCGAGGTGGTCCGGGAGAGCCCGGACGTGGTTTCGGTCACCATGCACGGACGCGACCTCGACCGGCTGCCCGCACAGGCCGGCCAGTTCTTCAACTGGCGGTTCCTCACCGGTTCTGGCTGGACGCGGTCGCACCCCTACTCGATCTCGGCCGCTCCGGACGGGCGCTCGCTGCGAGTCACCGTCAAGGACCTCGGTGACGGCAGTCATGCCCTCGCAGCGGTCGAGACCGGCACCCGGGTGCTGATCGAGGGCCCGTACGGACGCCTCCACCCGGGCGTGCGGACGCAGCCAAAGGTGACCCTGCTGGCGTCCGGCATCGGAATCAGCCCGATGCGCGCCCTCCTGGAGGGCCTGCCCCAGCAGCCGGGCGCGGTCACCCTGATCTATCGCGCCCGCGACGACGCCGACCTGGTGCTGCGCGGCGAGATCGAGCGGATTGCCCAACGGCGCGGGGCCCGGGTCTTCTACGTTCTGGGCCGTCGCCTCCAGGGCCGGGACAGCTGGCTGCCGGAGGCCGCGGCCGGGCTGAGCGACGCCGAGGCTCTGCGGCAACTGGTGCCCGACATCGCGTCCCACGACGTTTACCTGTGCGGTGCGCCTGCCTGGATGGACGCGGCCGCGGCCGCCGCCCGCGAGTGCGGCGTCCCCGCATCCCGCATCCACGCCGAACGCTTCAGCTGGTGAATCAGCACTCCTGAGAGAGAGAGAGAACCAATGCGCAAGATCATCGTCGCTGTGATGAGCACGATCAGCGGCCTGGTGCTGCTGTTCAGCTATCACACCAGCACCAACAGCCAGGCAACCGAGGCCACCGAACCTGCCACCGACGTCGGCACCGAGCAGTCCGCGCCGTCCACCCCGAACGCTGCCGAGGCTTCGGGGTCGGCCCCGGACGCGTCCGAATCGACAGCGGCGCCGGAACCGGCCTCGGCTACCGAATCATCGTCGGCTGCGTCCGGAAGCTCCGGCACCTACACCGGTGACGCCGTCGAGACCCACTGGGGAACCGTCCAGGTGCAGATCACGGTGGTGGACGGCAAGATCACCAAGGCTGCCGCGATCGAGTACCCGACCGAGAACCGCAAAGACCAGCAGATCAACGCCTACGCGATCCCGAAGCTGAACGCCGAGGCCGTCGCGGCACAGTCGGCCAGAATCGATGCGATTTCCGGCGCCACGGTCACCAGCGACGGCTACATCGAGTCGTTGCAGTCGGCCCTCGACGCGGCCCACCTCGGATGAGCGTCACCGTCACCGACCTGCCCCGGCGAGCCTTCGTCGAGCAGATCATGGGCCTGCCGATCAGCATTCATGTCCGTGGCCCGGAGGCTGGCTCGGACGCGATCGCCGGCCTGGTCACCGACGCCTTCGCCGCCCTGCGCGCTGACGACGCCATGTTCAGTACCTGGAAGCCGGACAGCCCGGTCAGCCGGATTCGCGACGGACGCGACCAGCTCCGCAACGCCCATCCCCGGATTCGGCAGGTCGCCGCGCTCTGCGAGCTGGCCGGACAACGCACCGGCGGCGCTTTCTCGGCGTGGCGCCCCGGCCCCGACGGACGCATCCGCTTCGACCCGACCGGACTAGTCAAAGGCTGGGCGGTGCAACAGGCCTTCGACGTGCTGACCACCCGGCTGGCTGACCACGGCCGGCACGACGCCCTGGCCAACGCCGGCGGTGACATCGCCGTGCACAGCACTCGTACCGACACCCCCGACTGGGTGATCGCGATCGAGGATCCCCGCGACCGCTCGAGGATGCTGCGCACGCTATGCCTACGTACCGGTGCGGTGGCCACCTCCGGCACGGCAGCACGCGGGGAGCACATCGCCGACCCCCGCACCGGAGCTCCCGCGACCGGGCTGCTGTCGGCGACCCTGATCGGCCCGGAACTCACCTGGGCCGACGTCTACGCCACCGCTGCCTTCGTCAAGGGAGGCCGGGCACTGCCCTGGCTGGCCACTCTGGAAGGCCATGCCGCGGTGTTGGTGGACCGCGAGGACCGGATCAGCACAGTTGCGGCACCCGGCACTGCGGGCCCTATCCGGGCCCAAGCGAGCGTGGCACGTTGATTCGGCGCTGATCGCGCCACTCGCCTGACAGGAGGTCGCGAGATGTCACCCACCGTGCTGGGGACGTTCGCCAACGCCCCTTCAGTCGAGGCTCCCGAGGTCTGAGGTTTTACCCGGGTGCCTCTCTCCAGAGAGAAAACACCCTTGCCAGAACGCAGTACCGTCCCATCGACTGGGAAACCCTGAACAATCGCGCGCTCAGCGAAGACCTGAGCGCCAATCAACGCTGGTCCACGTGGCAATGCGTCGAGCGATCCTGCCGTGGCCCGGAGCCGTAGCCGGAGTGGCTGGTCACCTCGGCCGCAGCTATCGACACCGACCTTGGCGTGCTCAAGACCGGCAAGGAGGCCGATGTCATCCTGTTGCAGCGTGCCGTTCCCGGCGAGCCCGCGTCCAACTGCCTGCTGGCGGCCAAGCGCTACCGCAACAGCGAGCATCGGATGTTCCACAGGGACGCCGGTTACACCGAGGGCCGCCGCGTCCGGAACAGCCGCGACTCCAGAGCCCTGACCGCCGGGACCGCCTATGGCAGGTCCGTCGCCGCCGGGCTGTGGGCAGCCGCGGAGTGGGCGGCGCTGAACCGGCTCTTCACGGCTGGTGTGCCGGTGCCCTACCCGTCCAGCTGGACGGGACCGCTGTTCGAGCAGTTGGTTGCAGCCATGCAGGCCATGACCGCGATCGGCGTCGTGCACGGCGACCTCAGCCCGTACAACCTGCTCGTGGCCTAACCGGACGCAGCCGAGCCGCGTCTGGTGATCATCGAAGTGCCGCAACTGGTCGATCTAGTGGCCAACCCGAACGCGCTCGACTTCCTGCATCGCGATTGTGTCAACACAGCGACCTGGTTCACCTCCCGGGGTCTGCCGGTCGATCCGGAGGAACTCTTCGCCGACCTACTGGCGAACGCCTGGTGAACCTGGGTAGCGCCCAGTTGACGGGGCTCCGTGCACTCGTACAGTGCCCGAGTCCCGCCAACCGTGGCGCTGCCGCTAGACTGAGCCTGCCGCACACCAAAGTGCGAGCCTGCCTGGAGCGGCGCCACCCTGCCGCCGGCGGACCGAGACTCACTGCGCCTGCTGGGCTGCAGTCAATGAAGAAGGCAAGATCCTGACCGAGACAAACCTGCCTCAGGCCGACGCCGAACACACGTTCGCCGACCTGGGCGTCATTCCCGAGATCACCGAAGCTCTGGCCAAACTGGGCATCGTCAACCCGTTCCGCATCCAGTCCCTCGCGATTCCGATCGCCATTGGCGGCACCGACATGATCGGCCAGGCCCGCACGGGAACCGGCAAGACCCTCGCGTTCGGCGTCAGCCTGCTGCAGCGGATCGCCGTCCCGACCGATCCCGGCTACGCCGATCTGGTCAAGCCGGGCGCACCGCAGGCGCTGGTGATGTGCCCGACCCGCGAGCTCGCGCTGCAGGTCACCCGTGACCTGGCGGACGCATCGTCCGTCCGCCGCGCGCGGGTGTTGACCGTCTACGGCGGCGTCGGTTACGAGAGCCAGCTGGAGACCCTCACCGACGGCGTGGACGTGGTAGTGGGCACCCCCGGACGCCTACTCGACCTGGCCAACCGGCGCTCCCTCGACCTTTCGCAGGTGAAGGTGCTGGTGCTGGACGAGGCCGACGAGATGCTCGACCTCGGATTCCTGCCCGACGTGGAGCGGCTGATCGCCAAGACGCCTAAGTCGCGGCAGACACTGCTGTTCTCCGCCACGATGCCGGCCGCGATCGTCGCGCTGGCCCGAATGCACCTGAACCAGCCGGTGAACGTCCGCGCGGAGACGCACGACGCCCAACTGACCGTGCCGGACACCACCCAGTTCATCTACCAGGCGCACGACCTGGACAAGCCCGAGATCGTCGGGCGCATCCTGCAGGCGCCGAGCTGCACTCGCACCATGATCTTCACCCGCACCAAGCGGGCCGCCCAGCGCCTGGCCGACGAATTGGTCGACCGCGGCTTCGAGGCGACCTCGATTCACGGCGATCTGAACCAGGTCGCCCGCGAGAAGGCGCTGAAGAAGTTCCGTGAGGGCAAGGTGTCGGTGCTGGTAGCCACCGACGTGGCCGCGCGCGGCATCGACATCACCGACGTCAGCCACGTGATCAACTACGAGTGCCCTGACTCGGAGATGACCTACGTGCACAGGATCGGCCGGACGGGCCGCGCCGGCGCCAAGGGCATCGCGGTGACTTTTGTCGACTGGGCTGACATCACCCGCTGGAAGGTGATCAACAAGGCGCTCGAACTCGACTTTCCGGAGCCGCAGGAGACCTACTCCACGTCCGCGCATCTGTTCAGTGACCTAGAGATTCCTGAAGGCACGAAGGGCCGACTCAAGGACGCCGCCCCGCGTGAGTCGTCGGCCGAGCACAAGGGCCACAAGCACGGCCACGACAAGCGCGATCGAGACAAGCACGGTCACCACAAAGACCGCGGTGACCAGCCGTTGCGCAACCGTCGTCGGCTGCGCAACGGCGAGCCCGTGGACGGGGCGGTCGAGACCGTGCCGGTCGAAGCTGCGGATGCCCAGCCCGCGACCGCTGCGGATGGCGAGGCCAGCCGTCCGCGTCGCCGCCGGCGTCGCCGCTCCGGCGGTGGATCGGCCGAGAATCAGCCGGAAAGCGCCTCCTGATCGCGAAAGTGGGGCCGGATCGAAAGATCCGGCCCCACTTTCTTACCTCCAGGCGCTGTCGCCGAACTGGTCAGTAGGTCATGTTCATCGCGGCCCGCACCTCATCGAGGGTGGCATTGCCGATCTCGTTGGCGTGGGCGTTTCCACGGCGCAGCACGTCGAGCAGGTAACCGGGGTCGGCGACCAGTTCAGCTCGGCGCGCACGGATCGGTGCGAAGAACTCGTTGACGGACTCGGTGACCAGCTTCTTCAGGCCGCCGCCACCACCGTCGCCGATCTCCCCGGCGATCTCGATCGGTTCGCGTCCGGTGCACAGCGACACCAGCAGCACCAGGTTCGACACCTCCGGGCGGTTCGCCGGGTCGTAGGTGATGAACCGGTCAGAGTCGGTCACGGCGCGCTTGATCAGCTTCGCGGTCGTGTCGGCGTCCATCCCGATCTCAATGACGTTGCCCTTGGTCTTGCTCATCTTCGTGCCATCAAGGCCGAGCACCGTCGAGGCCTTCGACAGCAGCGCGTCCGCCTGCGGGAAGATCGGACGGGCGGGGTCGACCCGGCCGTAACGCTCGTCGAAACGCCGCGCCACCACCCGGGTCTGCTCAAGGTGCGGCAGCTGATCCTTGCCCACCGGCACCAGGTTGGCCTTGCAGAACAGGATGTCCGCGGCCTGGTGCACCGGATAGGTGAGCAGCAGGCCGGACATCGGCCGGTCGCCGGTGGCTTCGAGTTCGGCCTTGACCGTGGGGTTGCGGCGCAATTCCGCGTCCGTCACCAGGGAGAGGAACGGCAGCAGCAGTTGGTTCAGGGCAGGCACCGCGGAGTGCGCGTAGATGGTGGTGCGGGACGGGTCGAGGCCGATCGCCAGGTAATCGGCCAGCATCCCCAGCACCCGCTCGCGGATCGGCCCGGTGCCGTCGCGGTCGGTGATCACCTGGTAGTCGGCGATCAGGATGAAGGTTTCGACCCCCGCGTCCTGGATGCGGACGCGGTTCGCCAGCGAACCGAAGTAGTGGCCAAGATGCAGGTTGCCGGTGGGCCGGTCGCCGGTCATCACGCGGAAGCCGGACGGATCCTTGGCGATCTGGGCCTCGATCTCGGCGCTGCGCGCCTCGGTGCGGCGCAGCGACGCCTCCGAAGTGGATGCGGCTAGCTGGTCCCCGGCGTCGACGGGCTGGTCGGTCATCAGTGCACTGCCTTTTCGGTCGTGGGATCGACGAGTGACTTTACACCGCTACAGCCGGCCACCTCGCTCGGCTACCCTTCGCCGGATTTCGGTGAGCACCTCCGGCGCGGTGAGGTTGCAGCCCAGATCGTGTTCCTGCTTGCCGGCACCGTGATAGTCGGACGAGCCGGTGGCCAGCAGGCCGAGTTCCGCAGCGAGCGCGCGCAGGTCTGCACGCGTGGCCTGGTCATGGTCCTGGTGGTCGACCTCAACTCCGTCCAACAGGTCGGACGCGGCCAGCTCGGCCAGTAACTCGGGCGGCAGCTGAGCACGACTGCCCCGTCCCCAGGGATGGGCGACCAAAGCCACTCCCCCGGCTTGCCGGATCAGGCGGAGCGCGGTCTTCAGCTCGGTGGCGTAGCGATGCACGAAGATCGGCTTGTCATCGGCCAGCCAGTTGTCGAACGCCTCCCTGCGGTCGGCGACATAACCGAGTTCGACCATCGCGTCCGCGAGATGCGGACGTCCGACCGAAGGGCTGTCGCCGACCTGCCTGGCCAGCACGTCGACCGGAACTGGCATGCCGTAGCGCGCCAGGTTGGCGAGCATCGCCGGCACCCGTTGCGCCCGGCCTTCGCGGACGTGGGCCAGTTCGGCAGCGAGCCCCGGCGCGTCCGCCAGGCAGCCGTAGCCCAAGAGGTGCACCGAGGCACCACGGTGCTGGGCCGAGATCTCAATGCCGCGGAGCACTTCGACGCCGGCCTGAACCCCCGCCGCGACGGCCTCGGCCAGCCCGTCGAACGTGTCGTGGTCGGTGAGTGCCACCACCTCCAGCGCGGCGGACGCCTTGGCCACCAGCTCGGCCGGCGTGTCGGTGCCGTCCGAGACGTTCGAATGGGTGTGCAGGTCGATCCTCATGTGCACATCCTGCCAAGCCCCACTGACAAGCGGGCCGGTGAGGGTTCGACACCAGCTTCCTGAAAGTTGACTGAGAATCGGGGCGCACACTCGGTTTGGCGCTGCGACGGACGAAAACTGTCAGACCCGACCGATTTGCTTGGTTCATGGAAGAACAGCAGCGGGATCGGTTGCCGGTGGCGGCAGCGCTGGGCCAGCTCCGGGCCGTCCTGGATCGGGTGGATGCCGATCTGGGTGGGGCGACGCCGTCTGCCCTGCTTGGTGAGGCCACCGCGGCCCGCAGTCTGACCGGACGGCTGGACGCGCTGGCCTCGCTGTTGCTGGCCAAAGCCGATCGCGCCAACGCGTCGGAGCGTTCGGCTGGGACGCCGACCTCGACGTGGCTGGCGATCGATCAGAACCTGACCAAGCGTGAAGCTGCTGGTGCGTTGCATCGGGCCAGTGAGCTGGCTGCGCATCCAGTGCTCGGTCAGGCGGCGGTTGCTGGACGGGTGGGCACCGGTCAGGTGCGGGCGATCAACACCGTGCTTGGCGGATTGGCTGCTCAGCTGGACGCGGCGCAGCAGGCCCAAGCTGAGGAGTTGCTAGTGGGCCTGGCCGACAGCATGGATTCGGACGCGTTGGGCAGGGCTGCTCCTCAAGTGCTGGCGAAGGTCGCTCCGGCCGACGCTGACGAGCTACTCGAAACCAAGTTGCAGCGTGAGGCTGAAGCGGCGCACCACAATCGGTCGCTGCGGTTCTGGCGGCAGGGTGGTTCGGTGCGGTTCGCGGGAAGTCTGCCCAAGCTGGCCGGTGAGCAGTTCATCACCCTGCTCGACGCGCACAGCGAAGCGTTGCGGCGCACCGCCGTGGAGGCCCGCGACCCGCTGTACGTGAACGCCACCCCCGAACAACGCCGCGCCGATGCCTTCACTCACCTGCTGGGCCAGGCGGCGACCGCCCAACCCAAACCCGGTGTGGGCACGGCGAAGGTGATCGTGAAACTCGACTACGACCAGTTGCGCAAGGGTGCTGCTGGCGCCGGGGTGGTCGGTGACGGCATTCAGCTGTCGGCTGGTGAACTCCGGCAGGCCTGTTGTGACGCCGAACTCATCCCGGTGGTGCTGCGTGGCGGTAGCGAGGTGTTGGATGTGGGCCGCTCGCGCCGGCTGGTGACCCCCGCGATGCGGGCGGCGCTGATCGCCCGCGACGGTGGCTGCGTGTTCCCTGGGTGTACTACGCCACCATCAGCGTGCGAGGCGCATCACGTGGTGCCCTGGTGGCTGGGTGGTTTGACCGCCCTATCGAATCTGGTCCTGATGTGTCACCACCACCACGGCCTGGTCGAACCAGCCAAGTACTACCAGCGCGACCAGTGGCAAGTTCGGATCAGTGAAGCCGACCGGCTACCCGAGTTCGCCCCACCTGCCAGGCATCCGCAGGCCGGCGTGTGGCTCAGACACGCCCGCCACCGGCACACCGAGCGAACAGCGGCTTGACCCGACCGGCCCGCAGCTTGGGCCGGCCGCGAAGCCTGCCCACCGACCCACTCGCCGAGCCCAGCGGTGCCCGGCCCGCTCGCTGGCCGAGCCTGACGAAGCCCGGGCCCGATCGGTGGCTGAGCCTGACGAAGCCCGGGTAAGACCGCTCGCCGAGCCTGACAAAACCCGGCAGCGCATCGCTGGCTGAGCCTGACGAAGCCCGTCAGTTCACGTCAGTGCTCGTCGTGCCGCTCCACCACGCTGGTGTGCTTGGTGCGGGTGGCCTGGGTGTTGGTGACCAGGCCCAGCACCAGGGCTATCGCGCCCGCGCCCATGCAGATGTAGCCGACCATCGACAGGTCTACACCGGGAACGGAATCCCGCACCGCGAAGCTGAGGACGGCGCCAATCACCAGCAGAACGATTCCAATACCCAGGCCCATGATCATCCTCTCGTCGGTTCAGACGCCCGGTACCCCAGCTGCGGTGCACGAAACGCCCGTCCCGACGTCGGCCGAACCTACGCGACCCTTGACCCGGCGTTACTCCTGGCCCGACGCCTCGGCAACCACGCGCACCTGTTGCGGTCCACCGGGCAGGTCCACCTCGACCACCGCACCGACGCTGACCTGCCGGCCGCGTCTGTTTTCAGGTTCGCCATCGACCCGGACGCCGCCCGCGGCGATCAGCGATTTGGCTTCGGCTCCGTCAGCGACGAGGTTGGCGTATTTGAGCAGTTGGCCCAACCGGATGAAGTCCGTAGTGATCTCGATATCCACCCCGCAAGTCTGGCGCACTACCCGCACGGACGCCGCCCGGACCGTGGGCATGGGTCCGGGTAGAGCCGCGGTCCGGGAGACGCGCTAGCGGCCAAGCCCGTAAAGCTCGCACTTTCCTGCTCGACCGCACTCCGGGCGGGTGCCATCCACTTGCGTGAATCCACCATGGCCGGGTTCGCAGCAAGCACCTCCCGCAGGGCCCCGGTGAAGATCTGGCTCAGGTGCGCGGAAACGTTGATCTTGATCATGCCGGACGCGATCGCGCGCTGCATACCCGCGTCGGACCGCTTGGGGATCGCCCGGCGGCGCGGGTCGGCCGGGTCAATGTCGAACCCGAACTTGGTTGCGATCACGACCCAGTCCCGCAGCGGTTCGAGGGCAACACCCACAAGATCCTCGTTCGTGAACGGGCCGTAGACCTGAGCGGTGTCGAAGAACGTCACACCGAGGTCGAACGCGGTGCGGGTGAAAGCGATCAGGTCGCCCCGCTCCGGCGACGGCCCGTAGTGCACACTCATGCCCCTGCCGCCAAGGCTGAGCCCGGACACCTGCAGGGTGCCGAGATTGCGGGTCTTCATGCGCCGGCTCCTCAGACATCCAGTGTGCGGCCGGAGAGCCACTTGACCATGGCCGGATCGCGGTGATCGAAAAACTGGCTGGCACCGGTGTCCAGGTCGGCGATGGCAGCCATCTCCTGGTCGGTGAGTTCGAAGTCGAACACGTCCAGATTCTCCGCCATCCGCTCAGAACGCACGGTCTTGGGGATGACCACGACACCTCGCTGGGTCAACCAGTGCAGCACCACCTGTCCGACGCTCTTTCCGTGGGCCCCGGCGATCGAGGAGAGGACCGGGTTGGTGAACAGACCGTTCCTGCCTTCAGCGAACGGCCCCCACGACTCGATCTGGACGCCCTCGACAGCCATCAGCTCCTGGTCGGCGACACGTTGGTGGAACGGGTGGGTCTCGACCTGGTCGACCGCGGGGATCACCTCGTTATGCATGATCAGGTCGACCAGCCGGTCCGGATGGAAGTTCGACACCCCGATCGCCCGGGAAAGCCCCTCGGCGTTGATCTTCTCCATGTCCCGCCATGCGCCGTACACGTCGCCGAACGGCTGGTGGATCAGGTACAGGTCGAGGTGGTCGAGGCCGAGTCGCTGCAGCGAGCGTTCGAAGGCGGCACGGGTCCTGCCTTCGCCGGCGCCCTGGATCCACAGCTTGGTCGTGACGAACAGCTGCTCACGCGGGATACCGCTGGCCGCGATCGCCCGTCCGACGGCTTCCTCGTTCTGGTAGGACGCGGCGGTATCGATCAGCCGGTAGCCGGCGGCGAGGGCTTCGCTCACCGCTCGTTCACATTCGGCGGGGTCGGTGATCTGGAAGACGCCGAAGCCGAGGATCGGCATCTCGACGCCGTTGTTCAGGGTCACAGTTCGCATGAGTTGTCCTTCCGCTGGGCTGTTGCCCAACCACTACACCGCTTCCCGCGCGGACGCGGAAGCACCTGCCGTACCACGCACCGCCAGTACCTGTTACGCGCGGACGGTCCGGCGGTAGCGTCGTCGGGCGGACAACCGCCGCGAGATCAACGAGTTCCTGACCAGCCGACGCGCCCGCGTCCGGCCCCAGGACTCCGGCCTACCCGCGATGGACGGCCGCCGACGCGTTGCCGGCCTCAAGCGCGAAGAGGTCGCCCTCCTCGCCGGGGTAAGCGTCGACTACTATGGCCGCCTCGAACGCGGCCAGCTCGGCGGCGTGTCCACCTCAGTCCTCGACGCCATCGCCGACGCACTCAAGCTCGACGAAGCCGAGCGACAACATCTCCGCGACCTCACCCAGGCCGCCGCTGCGCCCGAACGCACCCTGCGGAGCCGAACCGCCAAGACGCCGTCCGTGCGGCCCAGCATCCGTGCCCTTCTGGACGGCATGACCGGCGTCCCGGCTTACGTCCGAAACGCACGCGCCGACATCGTGGGCGCCAACGACCTGTGCCTGGCGCTCTACGACGGAATCCTCGCCCGCGACGAACCGTTCAACCTCGCCCGCTTCGTTTTCCTCGACGGTCGCGCCCACGGCTTCTTCCTCGACTGGGACGAGGTCGCCGACGGCGGGAGCGCTGTCGGCGTTGCCCGTGGATGCACAAAACCCCTTGCCAGACTTACGTCTGACAAGGGGTTTCACCTTGTAGCCCCGACGGGATTCGAACCCGCGCTACCGCCTTGAGAGGGCGGCGTGCTAGGCCGCTACACAACGGGGCCCTAGCTGTCGCTTTCGCGACCCAGCGAACACTACCAAACTGCTTCCAGCGGCGGCGAATCTCGCTGCAGCTGGGGTACTAGGACTCGAACCTAGACTGACGGAACCAGAATCCGGCGGGCTGCCAATTACCCCATACCCCATCGGCCAATTCCCGCGAACCAGCCGAGGAACGACCTTACCGGACGGCACGCCCTTGGCTCAAACTGAGCCCACCCGGACGCCGGGAGTCGTCGTCGCGAGCCGCATCCGCCGGGCCACCCAGAGCGCTCCAGCAGCAAACAGCGCGAAAGCCGCCAGGTTCCAGGCCACCTCGACCCAGCCGACCGTTGTGACCCCCTTCGTTTCGGCCAGCGTCCCCGAAAGCGCCCCATAGCCGAACGCCACCAGGTTGTTCACCACGTGTGCGGCGATGCCCGCCTCCAGCCCGCCGGTCTTCAGTACCAAGAAGCCTGCGATCAGGCCGAACGCGAAGCGATGCAGGAACAGTGGCACGTCCTGCGTCCCGTGCAGCAGCGCGAACACGGCCGCCGAACCCACCACGCCGAACCACGGACCGGCCGGCGATGCCATGCCGATCGCCTGCAACAGGTAGCCGCGGAAGAAGTACTCCTCGGCCGCGGCCTGCAGCGGCGAAGTGATCACGATCGCGGCGAGGAACCACCACAGGTTCTTTTCGGGAGCGAACACCCAGGCCTCCCCGACCCGGGACAGCACCCAGAGCCCGCCCAGCACCACCACCGCCACCAGCGTCGCCGCGAACGTGTACCGCCAGCGGAAGCCGGGTTGCACCGAGTGCAGCCAACGCGGGTTGAACCGGTGCAGCAGGTAGACCAGTCCGAAGCTGATCGGGATCAGCATCGACAGTCCAAGGTGCGTGGCGAAGACTCCCGCCGGCTCCTCGAACTTCGCCGCGGCGGCATAGAAACTGCGCCAGTCGCCCGGCGAGCCCGCCAGCACCCAACCCAGCCCGATCAGGCCCGCGGTGACCAGCGGAGTGACCACCAGGAAGGTGATTACCCCAGCCAGCGGCCCGCCCAGGCCGAGGGCGATCCGGCGCGCCGGCGACTCGTTCTCGGCAACCAAAAGCACCTCGGGATAGGTAACCCCCGGACGCGGCTCGTGCAGGACGGCGGACGTCACCTCAGGCGTCCTCGGCCACCACGACGTTGGTCAGTGTGCCGATGCCGGCGATCGTGACACTGACCCGGTCACCGGGCTGCATCGGGCCGACCCCTGCCGGCGTACCGGTGAGGATCACGTCACCTGGCAGCAGGGTGGTGAACGCCGACACGTAAGCGATCAGTTCAGGCACGCCACGCACCATCAGTTCGGTGTTGCCCGACTGCACCACTTCACCGTTGAGCGTCGTCTCGATGTCGAGCCGGCCGGCTTCGTCGATGTCCAGGTGGGTGGCGATCCAGGGTCCGATCGGGCAGAAGCTGTCGAAACCCTTCGCACGCGTCCACTGCCCGTCCGACTTCTGCAGGTCGCGGCAGGTGACGTCGTTTGCGACCGTGTACCCGAAGATCACGTCCGCCGCCCGCTCCACCGGAACGCGGCGGCAGATCCGCCCGATCACCACCGCGAGTTCGCCCTCGTAGTGCAGGTCCTTCGACTCGGGCGGATAGACGATCGGCTCGCCCGGACCGATCACAGAGGTGTTGGGCTTGCTGAAGATGATCGGCTGGTCCGGCACCTCGTTGCCGAGTTCGGCGGCGTGCGCTGCGTAGTTGCGTCCGATGCCGATCACCTTGCTGCGCGGGATCACCGGGGCAACCAGCCGGACGTCCGCCAGCGGGAGGCGCTCGCCGGTGTAGTGCACCGGTCCGGCCAGCGGATCACCGGAGACCACGGCGATGGTGTCCGGATTGGGGCCCGAATCCTCGGCTAGTTCGACAACTCCGTAGGTCGGGTCGCCCTGGGCGACGAATCTGGCGATGCGCATGGCGCGGAGTCTACGACAGACAGGTTGCGCCGAGCCCGTCCGCGGGCGTCCGGCCCCAGCGCCCGCTCGAGCCCGACTTCGCTCCCTAGAGGGGCCGTTGCTCCCGAAACTTCGGGAGCAAAGGTCCCATTCGGGAGCGAAGTTGAGTCGTCGGTCAGGCCACCACGTTCTCCAGCGGCTCGCCGACGGCGAAGCGCTGCAGCTGGGCGCGCACCAGACGCTGCATCCGTGGGTAGAAGGCGGTGCTCTGGCCGCCGACATGCGGGCTGATCAGCACGCCAGGAGTCCGCCACAAGCGGTGATCGGGCGGCAGTGGCTCGGGGTCGGTGACGTCGAGCGCAGCGCGCACCCGTCCGGACGCGGTCGCGTCCGCCAGCGCCTCGGTGTCGACCACCTTGCCGCGGGACACGTTCACCAGCAGCGCACCGTCGGCCAGCTTCGCCAGTTCGGCGGCTCCGATCAGGTGCTCGGTCTCTGGGGTCAGCGGCGTGATCACGAACACGACATCAGCGTCCGGCAGCAGCGCAGGCAGCTCCCCGATCGAGCGGACGGGAACCGCTCCCGTCCGCGCCCGCCGAGCCACCCGCGTCACCGACGCGACCTCGAACCCGGCGAGTCGGCGCTCGATGACCGCACCGATCCGGCCGTAGCCGACGATCAGCACCCGCCGGTCGGCCAACGAGGTGGCGAAGTCGTTGCCCCAGATTCCGGCCGGCATGTTACGGGCATAGGTATCGAGGTGCCGGTTGCTGGCCAGCGCGAGACCCACCGCCAACTCAGCCGTGCTGGCATCGTGGACTCCGGCCGCGTTACACAGCTGCACCCCGTCCGGCAGGTAGGGCAGGAAGTTGTCGTAGCCCGCGCTGAGCAGCTGGACCACCTTCAACCGATCCATCTCCCCCACCCGGGCCATCACCGCAGGCGCCGGATGCATGTACGGCGCGACCAGCAACTCGACCTCGTCGATCGAGTCGGGCCAACTCCCGTCCGCCAGGAAGTAGTCGGCGACAAGCCCTTCCGGGAGCGGCCCAAGAGCGGTCTCGGCTGCGGCCGAGTCGGGATAGGGCAACCAGATGCGACGAGCCATGCCTCTACCCTAGGGTGCGATGCGTGAGCACCTTCGACGCTGTTGAACTGATCCGCACCAAGCGCGACGGCGGCCGCCTCAGCGAGCCCGCCATCGACTGGCTGATCCGCGCCTACACCGACGGCATCGTCACCGACGAGCAGATGGCCGCGATGGCAATGGCCATCTTCTTCCGTGGCCTGGATGCCGACGAGCTGACCCGCTGGACCAACGCCATGATCGCCACCGGCGAGCGGATGGATTTCTCCTCGCTCTCCCGGCCCACCGTCGACAAGCACTCCACCGGCGGTGTGGGCGACAAGATCACCCTGCCGCTGGCCCCGCTGGTGGCGGCCTGTGGCGCGGCCGTCCCGCAACTGAGCGGACGCGGTCTCGGCCACACCGGTGGCACCCTCGACAAGCTCGAAGCGATTCCGGGCTGGCGGGCCAGCCTCAGCAACACCGAGATGCTGGCGCAACTGGAGTCCGTCGGTGCGGTGATCTGCGCTGCCGGCGCAGGCCTTGCCCCGGCCGACAAGAAGCTCTACGCCCTGCGCGACGTGACCGCGACCGTGGAGTCGATTCCGATGATCTCGGCCTCGATCATGAGCAAGAAGATCGCCGAGGGCACCAGTTCGCTGGTGCTCGACGTCAAGACCGGCTCGGGCGCTTTCATGAAGTCCGTAGCTGACTCCCGGGCGCTCGCTCAGACCATGGTCGGCATCGGCACTGCCGCGGGGGTGAACACGGTCGCGCTGATCACCGACATGAACGCTCCGCTCGGACGGACGGCCGGCAACGGCCTCGAGGTCGCCGAGTCGGTGGACGTGCTGGCCGGCGGCGGACCGTCCGATGTGGTCGAACTGACCGTGGCCCTGGCCCGCGAGATGCTGCTGTGCGCCGGCATCGATACCGACCCCGCGGACGTGCTCGCGTCCGGCAAGGCCATGGACACCTGGAAGGCCATGATCCGCGCCCAGGGCGGCGATCCGGACGCTCCCCTGCCCACGGCCCGCCACACCGAGGTCATTACCGCTTCGGCGGACGGCTACCTCGCTGGCATGGACGCGATGGCCGTCGGACTGGCTGCCTGGCGCCTAGGGGCCGGACGCGCAGTGCAGGGCGAGCAGGTACAGGCCGCCGCCGGCGTCACCTGGCACGCCGGAGTGGGCGACCGGGTCGCCGCCGGTGCCCCGCTGTTCACGCTGCACACCGACACCCCCGAACGCATGGAACGCGCCCGCGAGGCGCTGGCGGACGCCGTCACTTACGCCGACTCCCCGGTGGATCGTGGTCCGCTGGTGTTGGAGCGCATCAGCGCTACCTAGCCGACGGGGTGACCTGGTGCAGCCGCCCGGGGCCTAACACCAGGCAGACGTCCAGCGCTGATCAGCGTTGCTCTACGCCGTCAGGGCGCGCTGCTCGCGCTCGCGCTGCCGACGCAGGCGCCAGCGGTCGAGGCGGTTCGCCGGCCGGGCCTTGAAGGTGCCCATACCCACTGAGCCGCGCACCAGGAAGACCGGACAGCCCGGGGCCGGAATGCCCGGCACCTTCACCTTCACAGTGCCGATGCCGCGGGTCAGCCGGTCGACGTTCACCGCCCAACCGTCGGGCAGCACCAACACGACGGTGCCCATCGTGGCCTCAACCACCAGATCGATCACCTCGGTGGCGGCCCGCGCCTGGAGGCAGTAGATCCGGACAGTCTCGATCCCAGCACGCGCGACCATGAACGGTGGCACCACCCAGGCTCCGGTGCGCTTCGTGCCCGACCATCCCGCGTCGAGGATGAGCGGCGCCTCTGGCCGGT
>Ga0116181_1000381_pt1 | contig 40381 bp, 40 predicted proteins | sample AD_UKC075_MetaG_FD_89752 | JGI IMG/M metagenome (GOLD analysis project Ga0116181, IMG submission 89752) | Active sludge microbial communities of municipal wastewater-treating anaerobic digesters from USA - AD_UKC075_MetaG | ecosystem: Engineered > Bioreactor > Anaerobic > Digestate | place: USA... | reverse complement strand
TCGGCCTCGGCGGCGTCGACATTGGTGAACGCCGCACAGTTGACCACCAGGTCGCCGGGGTGAACGTGCCCACGCACCGCGGCCGCGTCGGTGATGTCGAGGTCGGCACGGGTCAGCGCCGCCACGTCGTAACCACGTCGGCGCGCCGCATCGACCAGCAGACCGCCCACCTGGCCGCCGGCACCGGTGATCACCATCCGCCTCGTCACGGGCACGAGTCTGGCACGCCGATGGCGGCTACCCGGTATGCGCCCGATCCGCCAGTACCCTGACGTGGTGCTCGGTGAGACGCAAGTGACTAGTGAGACCAGTGGGGCCGGGATGCACGGGCGCTCCCTGGGCCGCACCGTGCTGGCGCTGCTGGCCGTGCTGGTCATGGTCGGAACCGGGGTGGCGTGGGGTTCGGTCCGATCCTTCGAGAACGGCATCTTCCACTTCACCACCGCGATGCTGGGCGGCGAGAGCGACGACGGGGCGACCGACATCCTCCTGGTCGGCATGGACAGCCGCACCGACGCCCACGGCAACCCGCTGTCGGCCGAGGAGTTGGCCCAGTTGCACGCCGGCAACGACGTCGCCACCAACACCGACACCATCATCCTGGTCCGCATCCCGACCAACGGCCGCTCGGCCACCGCGATATCGATCCCGCGGGACTCCTACGTCCGGTCCCCCAGCCTGGGCAAGACCAAGATCAACGGTGTCTACGGCGAGGTGAAGCTGGACACCATGAAGCAACTGGTGGAGGTCCAGGGCCAGGACGCGGCCGTGGCCGAGCCGAAGGCCGTCGAAGCCGGTCGCAATGCGCTGATCGAGACCGTCGCCGAACTGACCGGCGTGACCGTCGACCACTACGCCGAGATCGGCCTGCTCGGCTTCTCGCTGATCACCGACGCGCTCGGCGGTGTCGAGGTCTGCTTGAAAAATGCCGTGTACGAACCGCTTTCGGGTGCGGACTTCCCGGCCGGCTGGCAGCGGCTGGACGGCTCCCGGGCGCTGAGCTTCGTCCGGCAGCGGCATGACCTGCCCCGCGGCGACCTCGACCGGGTGGTCCGCCAGCAGGTGGTGATGGCCTCCCTGGCCCATGAGGTGATCTCCAGCAAGACGCTGACCAGTCCGGCGACCATGGAACGTCTGCAGAACGCCATCCAGCGTTCGGTGGTGATCTCGTCGGGCTGGGACGTCATGGACTTCCTCAAGCAGTTGCAGAAACTCGCGGCCGGCAACGTGGCGTTCGCCACCATTCCGGTGCTGGCGGAGAACGGCTGGAGCGACGACGGGATGCAGTCGGTGGTCACCGTCGATCCCACCCAGGTTCAGGAGTGGGTGTCCAGCCTCCTGCACAACCAGGCTGAGGGAAAGACCGCCGCGGTCACCTACTCCCCCGACCAGACCACCGCCGAGGTGCTCAACGACAGCGATATCAACGGGCTGGCCGGTGCGGTATCGGATCGGTTGGGCGCCAAGGGATTCGTCATCGGAACCGTCGGCAACAACGAGGGCGCGAAGGTGTCGGAGAGCCAGGTCCAGGCACCCACCGAGGACGACCTGGGAGCCCAGGCCGTGGCCAGGGAACTCGGTGGGCTGCCGGTCGTGGCGAACACCGAGATTCCGGCCGGGACGGTCCAGGTCGTGCTGACCGAGGAGTACGCGGGTCCGGGATCGGGCTTGGACGGCACGCTGCCCGCCGGGACGACCACCGAGGAGGCCGCCGCAGAAGAGGGAACGGTGAGCAAGGCCTCCGCTGATACCGCGGCCCCGCTGGCGTCACCGGTGATCACCGCGGGGTCCGACGACCCCCGATGCGTCAACTGATGAACCTCACCAGCGCCCTGCTGGACCCGCTGCTGGTGGACGGTTCACCGGCGCAGCGGATGGGGCCGCGCATCACCTACTACGACGACGCCTCCGGTGAGCGCACCGAACTGTCGACGGTGACGCTGGCCAACTGGGCGGCCAAGACCGCCAACCTGCTGCGTGACGAGTTCGGTGCGGGACCGGGCAGCCGGGTGGCGGTGCTGCTGCCCGCGCACTGGCAGACCGCCGCGGTGCTGCTGGGCGTCTGGTGGATCGGCGCCGAGGTGGTCCCGGTCGGCGCCGGGCCGACTGACGGGCCCGAACATGCGGCGCCGGCCGATATCGCGCTGTGCACGCGCGACCGCCTCGACGACGCCGATGCGGTGGCGACGGGCGGTGACGTCGCGGTGCTGTCGCTGGATCCGTTCGGCCGGGCCGCCGACGACCTGCCGATCGGAGTCACCGACTTCGCCACCGCGGTGCGGGTGCACGCTGACCAGATCACGCCCGAGCCGAACCCCGGTCCGGCCCTGCCCGGGCGCAGTGCCGACGACGTGCTGGCCGCAGCCCGGGCCGAGGCGTCGGATCAGCGGCTCGGACCGGCCGACCGGGTGATGTCCGCCCGACCGTGGGGCACCGCGGAGGAGATCGTCCACAATCTGCTCGCGGTCTGGGCGGCCGGGGCGTCGCTGGTCCAGCTGGCCAACCCGGATCCGTCGGCGCTGGAGCGCCGGCGGGAAACCGAGAAGGTGACCAGGGCGGCGCAGTGAGCGAAGAACGGCCGAGACACCGCTAACCTAACCCGCATGACCGCCCGGAACCGGCCTCCACTCGACCTCACCGGGATACGTCACGATCTCGTCGGCCCCGGCCGGCCGCTGCGCGGGATCGAACTGGTGGAGACCACCGGCTCGACCAATGCGGACCTGCTGGCCCGGCACGCCGGCGGGGAAGACATCGCCGGGCTGGTGCTGGTGGCCGAGCATCAGAGTGCCGGGCGAGGCCGGCACGGCCGCAGCTGGTCGACACCCGCCCGTTCGCAGGTCACCTTCTCCCTCGGAGTGGACGCCTCCGGCCCACCGCGGGCGGCATGGGGCTGGCTGTCGCTGTTGACCGGGGTGGCCGTCGCCGACGCGGTGACGGCCACCACCGGGATCTCCCCCGGGTTGAAGTGGCCCAACGACGTCATGGTGGGCGACCCCCGACAGGGAGACAGGAAGCTGGGCGGCATCCTGGCCGAGGTGGCCACACCGGATCCGGTGATCGTGATCGGCGTCGGCCTCAATGTCACGCTGACCGTCGCGGAGGCGCCCGATCCCCGAGCCACCTCGCTGCTGATGCTGGGCTCGACGATGCTGGACCGCAGCGCTCTTCTCGGCAGCATCCTGGCCGAACTCACCGCGCGGATCGACCGGTGGAACACCGTCGGCGGCCCGGATCCCGGACTCGTCGCGGACTACCGCTCCCGCAGTGTCACCCTCGGCACCCGAGTCCGTGCGCTGTTACCCGGCGATCGCGAGATCGTCGGCACCGCAACCGATCTCGACGACCTCGGACAGCTGCAGATCGACACCGGCACGGAGAACGTCTGGGTGTCGGCCGGGGACATCACCCACCTGCGCTGACCGCAACCCGTTACCGTGCGACTAGCCGACTGGAGCGGGCACCGGTGCGGTGGGATCCCACACCGCTGGATCCTCGGCCGGGAAGGTCGGGCACTTGGCCGCGATCGCATTGGCCTCCGGCTCGGCGGCGGTGAACAGCCCGACGTACTCGGGGAAGATACCCGTCAGCGTGTTGACCTCGGCCTGCCGCTCCTGTGGCGGCTTCTGCAACAGCAGATTCATGTGATAAACGATGCCGCCCTGCAACCACCGGGGCTCGGAGTTGAACTTCTCGACCAGCTCGCCGTAGGTGATCGGGTCGACGACCTTGGTGGCCGCCATGATCTGGTCGAGGGAGCAGGTGGTGTTCAGCATCGACGGCGGAACCGTGTTGTCCGCCGCCGCGACCGCCGCAGTGCCGAGAGATCCGATCAGCATCGCGCCGGCAAGAGTGGCTCCGCTGAGGGAACGGGAAATAGTCATAGCGCGATAACCTATACGACCCCTGGCCCTCCGAGCGCAGGCGGGGAAACTCCCCCGGGCTGCTAGCGCAGCAGCGCCCGCGACATCACCACGCGCTGAATCTGGTTGGTGCCCTCGTAGATCTGGGTGATCTTGGCGTCCCGCATCATCCGCTCGACCGGGAAGTCGACCGTGTAACCGGCACCGCCGAAGATCTGCACCGCGTCGGTGGTGACCTCCATCGCCACATCGGAGGCGAAGCACTTCGACGCCGCCGAGATGAAGCCCAGGTTGCCCTCGCCCCGTTCGGCGCGGGCGGCGGCGGAGTAGACCATCAGGCGGGCAGCCTCAACCTTCATCGCCATATCGGCGAGCATGAACTGCAGGCCCTGGTTGTCGGCGATCGGGCGGCCGAACTGCTTGCGGTCCTTGGCGTAGGCGATCGCGGCGTCCAGTGCGCCCTGGGCGATTCCGACGGCCTGCGCGCCGATGGTGGGCCGGGTGTGGTCCAGGGTGGCCAGCGCGGTCTTGAACCCGGTGCCGGGCTCGCCGATGATCCGGTCCCCGGGGACGCGGCAGTTCTCGAAGTACAGCTCGGTGGTCGGTGAGCCCTTGATGCCGAGCTTGCGCTCCTTGGGCCCGACGGTGAAGCCCTCGTCGTCCTCGTGGACCATGAACGCCGAGATCCCGTTGGCTCCCTTGTCCGGGTCGGTGACCGCCATCACGGTGTACCAGGTGGACTTGCCGCCGTTGGTGATCCAGCACTTGGACCCGTTGATGATCCAGTCGTCGCCGTCGGCCTTGGCCCGGGTACGCATCGCGGCGGCGTCACTGCCGGCCTCCCGCTCGGAGAGCGCGTAGGAGGCCATCTTCCCGTTCGCGATGTCCGGCAGCACCTTCTTCTTGAGGTCCTCGGAGCCGCGCAGGATCAGGCCCATGGTGCCCAGCTTGTTCACCGCGGGAATCAGCGACGCCGAAGCGTCCACCCGGGCGACCTCCTCGATCACGATGCAGGCCGCGACAGAGTCCGCGCCCTGCCCGCCGAACTCCTCCGGAACGTGGACGGCGTTGAAACCCGAGGCGTTGAGCGCCTCGAGGGCCTCGTCGGGGAAACGCACCTCCTCGTCGACGGCCGCGGCGTACGGGGCGATCTCCTTCTCGGCGAGCGCGCGAATCGCGGCGCGGAGTTCCTCGTGCTCCTCCGGCAATGCGAACACATCGAACGACGAATCACCGGCCCAACCAGCCATGACAGCCTCTTCTCCCTCGTTGGAGCTACTCACGGGTAACTTTACCCGCTTCCTCATTCGCCGAGTAACCGCTCCTGCAGCGCCCGGTCTTTGTCCAGAACCAGCCGCTCCAGGTCGGCCTGGAACGTCTCCATCCGCGCGCGCAGCGCCGGGTCCGACGAACCCAGTATCCGCACCGCCAGCAATCCGGCGTTGCGGGCACCGCCGATCGAGACGGTCGCCACCGGCACCCCGGCGGGCATCTGGACGATCGACAGCAGGGAATCCAGTCCGTCCAGGCGAGCCAGCGGAACCGGCACCCCGATCACCGGCAGTGCGGTGGCGGCGGCCACCATCCCGGGCAGGTGCGCGGCCCCGCCCGCGCCGGCGATGATCACCTCGATCCCGCGGCCGGCCGCCGACTGGGCGTAGTCCAGCATCCGGGCCGGGGTGCGGTGCGCGGACACCACGCCGACCTCGAAGGGAATCTCGAACTCGGCCAGCGCCTCGGCGGCGTCCTGCATCACCGGCCAGTCGCTGTCGCTACCCATGATCAGGCCAACCCGGGGTTCAGTGGGCATCAGACCCGGCTCCTCCGTCCCATCCGTCACTCCACTGCGCGTGCGACAACCAGTGCGCCGCCCGCTCGGCACGCTCCCGAACCACCGCGACATCGTCGCCGAGCACGTTGACGTGCCCGATCTTGCGGCCCGGCCGCTCGCCCTTGCCGTACAGGTGGACGTGCGCGTCGGGAATCCGGCCGAACAAGTGGTGCACCCGCTCGTCCATGCTCATCGCCGGGGTGTGCGGGGCGCCCAAAACATTGGCCATCACCGTCACCGGGGCCAGCGGCCGGGTATCCCCCAGCGGGTAGTCGAGCACGGCCCGCAGGTGTTGTTCGAACTGGCTGGTCACCGCGCCGTTCATGGTCCAGTGCCCGGAGTTGTGCGGCCGCATGGCCAGCTCGTTGACCACCAGCGCACCCCCGGTGGTCTCGAACAACTCGACGGCCAGCACGCCGACCACCCCGAGTTCATCGGCGATACGCAGCGCCAACTGTTCGGCCTGGGCGGCAACCTCGTCGGAGAGGCCCGGGGCGGGCGCCAGCGCGGTGACACAGATCCCGTCGCGCTGCACGGTTTCCACCACCGGCCAGGCCGCCCCCTGTCCGAGCGGGGAGCGCGCCACCAGCGCCGCGAGCTCACGTCGCATGGCGACCCGCTCCTCGAGCAGCACCGCAACACCGTCACGCAGGTACCCGGCGACCGCGTCGCGAGCGCCGGCCACATCGTCGGCCAGCACCACTCCCCGACCGTCGTAACCGCCACGGACGGTCTTGACCACGACCGGCCCGCCGATCAGATCCGCGAAGGCGTCCACATCCTCGACGGACTGCACCGCGGTGAACCTCGGCACCGGGGCGCCCAGTTCGGCCAGCCGCCGGCGCATCGCCAGCTTGTCCTGCGCGTAGCGCAGGGCCTGCGGCCCCGGCAGCACCGGCACACCCTCGTCCACCAGAGTCTCCAGCAGCTCACCCGGGACGTGTTCATGGTCGAAGGTCAGCGCGGCCGCCCCGTTCGCCGCCGTTCGCAACGCCTCCAGATCGGTGTGCGCACCGAGAACAACGTCCGGACTCACCTGCGCCGCCGGGTCCTCGGGGCTGACGGCCAGCACTCGCAGACTCATACCCAGCGCAATTGCGGACTGGTGGGTCATGCGGGCCAGCTGCCCACCGCCCACCATCGCCACCACAGGTGATCCCGGCACGGCGCCTATGGTGTCATGACCACCCCGCTCACGTGGTCGGCGGACCGGGGGTGACCAGCGCAGCTACGCAACCTGCCTGGTTTTTCCGTAGACTCTGCCCTTGTGTCTTTTGCTGATGCCACCATCGACCGGCTGCCGCAGCCGCTGCGGCCGTTTGCTGAGCGGCATCATGAGCTGATCAAGTTCGCGATCGTCGGTGCGACCACATTCATTATCGACTCGGCGATTTTCTACACCCTCAAGCTCACCATTCTGGAACCCAAGCCGGTGACGGCCAAGGTGATCGCCGGGATCGTCGCGGTGATCGCCTCCTACATCCTCAACCGGGAATGGAGCTTCCGCGACCGGGGTGGCCGCGAGCGTCACCACGAGGCTTTGCTGTTTTTCGCCTTCAGCGGGGTGGGTGTGGTGCTCAGCATGGCACCGCTGTGGTTCTCCAGTTACGTTCTGGGACTGCGGGTGCCCGAAGTGTCGCTCACCGTGGAGAACGTCGCCGACTTCATCTCCGCCTACATCATCGGCAACCTGCTGCAGATGGCGTTCCGGTTCTGGGCCATGCGGCGCTGGGTCTTCCCGGACCAGCTCGGTGGCGATAAGGCTCTCGAGTCGACGCTGACCGCGGGCGGTATCGCCGAGGTATTCGAGGATTTCGCGGAGAACCACGTGCACGACAGCCGCGTACAAGACAGCCACGTACACGATGAAGTGGCGATCCGGCGCCGGCGTCGCCGCACCAAGCCCGCCGCCTGACCGCCCGCTGACAGCCGGCCGCGGCGTCGCCCTCGGCTAGCGCTCCTGCTCGGTGGTGTCGAACACCTCGTGGTAGAGCAGTGAGTGCACCTGCTCGACCTGCGGGATGTCGTCGAACTCCAGCGGGTCCTGCGATGCCGACTCGATGATCAGGGTGCCGGTGCGGGTCATCCGGTCGACCAGTCCGTGCCGGAACTCCACACTGTTGATCCGCGCGAGCGGAATGTCGATCCCGGCCCGGGTCAGCACCCCGTGCCGGTACATCACCCGCCGGTCGGTGATGACGAAATGGGTCGACCGCCAGGCCAGGAACGGCCGCACCGTCAACCAGCCCACCAACAGCAGCCACAGTCCGCCGATCACCGCCGTGACCACCCGCCTCGCGGTCGGGTCCCAGCCGGTCCGGCTGACCACCGCCGCCCCGAACGCGGCCAGCGCAGTCAGTGCCAGCAGCGCCAGCACCGGGCCGATGAGGCGCTTCCAGTGCGGGTGCCGGTGCAGCACCACCTCTTCACCCTCGGCCAGGACGTTGTCGGGATAGCCCATGACTCTTCTCCCTCCCAGTCCCTCCCAGCGATCAGTGCCCGGCCGTGGCCGCGATCCCGAACGAGGAGATCGTCATCACCACGCAGATGAGCAGAACCAGCACGACCGCGACGATCGCCGCCGGCTTCGTCCAGTGCCGCCCGTCCAGGCAGCCCGGGTCGCTGTCATCCAGGGCCGCGGACCACATCAGCATGGCGGCCGAGGCGAAGATGGCCACCCCGAACACGGTGAAGGCCCAGGTGTAGGTGTGCAGACCGGCGATGGCCGGGCCGAAGCCGGACGGCTCCCCCGGAACCGGGCAGGCGTTGATCAGGATGTGCCGGAACGCGGCCAGTGCGCCCGACACTGCGAACATGATCGACACCGCATAGTGCCGGACCCGCATGCCCAGGGTCAGGTTCAGCACGGCGCCGAGGGTCACCCCGATCATGCAGACCCGTTGCAGTTGGCACAGCTTGCACGGGGAATCGTGCTCGACGAACTGGTAGTAGAGCGAGGCACCCAGAACGGCGGCGACGCCCAGAATCCCCAGGATGTTGAGAACGCGGGCGGCGACGACCGGGCCGCGCACGGCGGTCACAGACTCACCCCGATCGCCACATCGGAGAGCAGAACATAGATGAGCAGAGTGAGGGCAACGCAGCAGACCGCAGCGATCCAGGTGCCGCCGACCCGCCGCAGTGCCGCGGCCAGGCACCCGCTCATCAGCAGGAACGCTATGGTCAGGAGCCAGAGAGTCACGGCCTCACCCTCCTTGTCAGCCCACTCGCCCGTCCGATCAGTGATCGAACTATAGGGCCTCCGGCGACGGCCGGCCTGACGATCGGACGGGCCGGGCAGTCCAGCGGCGACGACGGCTACCATCGTCACCCATGACGACGACCGAGTCCGACACCCACGCGGATATCCACACGACGGCCGGAAAGCTCGCCGATCTGCGCAAGCGGACCGAGGAGACACTGCACCCCGTCGGTGAGGCCGCCGTCGAGAGGACGCACGCCAAGGGCAAGCTCACCGCCCGCGAGCGGATCCTGGCGCTGCTCGACGAGGACTCGTTCGTCGAACTCGACGCCCTCGCCCGGCACCGCTCGACGAACTTCAACCTGCAGGAGAACCGCCCGGTCGGCGACGGCGTGGTGACCGGCTACGGCACCATCGACGGCCGCGAGGTGTGCATCTTCAGCCAGGACGCCACCGTGTTCGGCGGCAGCCTCGGCGAGGTCTACGGCGAGAAGATCGTCAAGGTCCAGGAGCTTGCCATCAAGACCGGCCGTCCGCTGATCGGCATCAACGACGGCGCCGGCGCCCGCATCCAGGAGGGTGTGGTCTCGCTCGGTCTCTACAGCCGGATCTTCCACAACAACATCAAGGCCTCCGGCGTGATCCCGCAGATCTCGCTGATCATGGGCGCCGCCGCCGGCGGGCACGTCTACTCCCCCGCGCTGACCGACTTCGTCATCATGGTCGACCAGACCAGCCAGATGTTCATCACCGGCCCCGACGTCATCAAGACCGTCACCGGCGAGGACGTCACCATGGAGGAACTCGGCGGGGCACACACCCACATGGCCAAGTCCGGCACCCTGCACTACGTCGCCTCCGGCGAGCAGGACGCCTTCGACTACGTCCGCGACCTGCTGAGCTATCTGCCGCCCAACAACTACGCCGAGCCGCCCCGGTATCCCGCGCCGCCGCATCCGGGCGCCATCGAGGACAACCTCACCGCGGAGGACCTCGAACTGGACACCCTGATCCCGGACTCGCCGAACCAGCCGTACGACATGCACGAGGTGATCACCCGGATCCTCGACGACGACGAGTTCCTCGAGGTCCAGGCCGGCTACGCGCAGAACATCATCGTCGGCTTCGGCCGGGTGGACGGCCGCGCCGTGGGCATCGTGGCCAACCAGCCCACCCAGTTCGCCGGCTGCCTGGACATCAACGCCTCGGAGAAGGCGGCGCGGTTCGTCCGGACCTGCGACTGCTTCAACATCCCGATCGTGATGCTGGTCGACGTTCCCGGCTTCCTGCCCGGTACCGAACAGGAGTACAACGGCATCATCCGCCGCGGCGCGAAGCTGCTGTACGCCTACGGCGAGGCCACCGTCGCCAAGATCACCGTCATCACCCGCAAGGCCTACGGCGGCGCCTACTGCGTGATGGGTTCGAAGGACATGGGGTGCGATGTCAATCTGGCCTGGCCGACCGCCCAGATCGCGGTGATGGGCGCGTCCGGCGCGGTGCAGTTCGTGTACCGCAAGCAGCTCAAGGATGCGGCCGGAAACGGCGAGGATGTCGAGGCGCTGCGGGTGTCGCTGCAGCAGGACTACGAGGACACCCTGGTCAACCCGTACATCGCCGCCGAACGCGGCTATGTCGACGCGGTCATCCCGCCGTCGCACACCCGCGGCTACATCGCCGGCGCGCTGCGGCTGCTGGAGCGCAAAATCGTCCAGACGCCGCCCAAGAAGCACGGCAACATCCCCCTCTAGATCCCCTCTAGATCCCCCCTCTAGGAGACGTGGACGTGAGACACGAGGACATCACCGAGGTCAGCGACCCGCATCAGCTGACGCTCGACGAACCGGCGCACGCCGCCCCGGAGATCCGGGTAGTCAAGGGCCGGCCCACCGATGCCGAACTGGCCGCGGTGGTCACCGTGCTGGCCGCCGCTGGGGCCGGGTCCCCCCCCGGGCCGCAGGAACTCAACCGCTGGGGCCACCCGGTGGACAAGCTGCGGTATCCGTTCGCCAGCTGGCAGTCCGTGACGCTGCGCGACCGCACCCACGTGCGGCGCTAGGCGGGGTTCATGACCCGCGTCGTGCTGGGGTCCGCCTCCACCGGCCGGCTCACGGTGCTGCGCAACGCGGGTATCGACCCGGTGGTCGTCGTCTCCGGGGTGGACGAGGACGCGGTGGCCGCCGCGCTCGGCGCGCGGGCCGCTCCGGACACCGTGGTCGGCGCGCTGGCGCAGGCCAAGGCGGAGGCGGTCAGCCGGGACGTGGCGGCCCGGCACCCCGCAACAGCCGCGGACTGCGTCGTCATCGGCGCCGACTCCATGCTGTTCGTCAACGGCGAGTTGCGCGGTAAGCCCGGCACTCCGGAGAACGCCCGCCGGCAATGGGAGTCGATGGCGGGGCGGTCCGGGGATCTGCACACCGGGCACTGCATCGTCCGGATGCGCGACGGCGCGCCGGTGCTCACCCGCACCGAGACCTCGGTCACGACGGTGCGCTTCGGCACCCCGACCGCCGACGAACTGGACGCCTACATCGCCAGCGGTGAACCGCTCGGGGTGGCCGGCGCGTTCACCATCGACGGCCTCGGCGGCTGGTTCCTCGACGGCGTCGACGGCGACCCGTCGGCGGTGGTCGGCCTGGGCCTGGCGGTGATGCGACGGCTGTTCGAATCGGCCGGGATGGCCATCGGCGAACTGTGGGCGGCGAACCGCCGATCCCCTTAGTCTTGCGACGTGCCGCTGCCACCCGATCCCAGCCCCGCGCTGCAGGACTACGCCCACCCCGAACGCCTGGTCACCTCCGACTGGCTGGCCGAGCACCTCGGCTCCCCCGGACTGGCCGTCGTCGAGTCCGATGAGGACGTGCTGCTCTACGACGTCGGCCACATCCCGGGCGCAGTCAAGGTCGACTGGCACACCGACCTCAACGATCCGCTGGTGCGCGACTACATCGACGGCGCACAGTTCGCCGCGCTGATGGACCGCAAGGGCATCGCCCGCACCGACACCGTGGTGATCTACGGCGACAAGAGCAACTGGTGGGCGGCCTACGCGCTGTGGGTGTTCACCCTGTTCGGCCATCCGGATGTGCGGTTGCTCGACGGCGGCCGGGACGTATGGCTGGCCGAGGGCCGCGACACCACCCTGGAGGTGCCCACCCGGCGCACCTCCGGCTATCCCGTCGTCGCCCGCAACGACGGGCCGATCCGCGCCTACCGCGACGACGTCCTGGCCGCGCTGCGCTCCCCCGACCGCGCGGCGACCCTGATCGACGTCCGCTCACCGCAGGAGTACACCGGCGAACGCACTCACATGCCCGACTACCCGGAGGAGGGCGCGCTGCGCGGCGGGCACATTCCGACCGCGGTGTCGGTGCCGTGGTCCAAGGCCGCCGACGAGCGCGGCCGGTTCCGCAGCCGGGCCGAACTCGACGAGATCTACCGCTTCGTGACGCCGGGCGACGGAGCCGGACGGGAGACCATCGCGTACTGCCGCATCGGGGAGCGTTCCAGCCACACCTGGTTCGTCCTCACCCATTTGCTGGGCATCGAGGGAGTGCGCAACTACGACGGCTCGTGGACCGAGTGGGGCAACACCGTTCGGGCGCCGATCGTGGACGGCGACAAGCCGGGATCCCCGCAGTGATGTGGCTGCCGGCGTGAGCATGCCGGAACCGCTGGCCGAGGTGGTCGGCGAGTTCGCCGAGGTGTCCGGCCAGGACAAGCTCGCCCTGCTGCTCGAGCTCGCCCAGGAGCTGCCGGCGCTGCCCGCCGACCTGGAGGAGGCGGCGATGGAACCGGTGCCCGAATGCCAGTCCCCGCTGTTCCTGCATGTCGACGCCGACGACCCGCAGCGAGTGCGGCTGTACTTCAGCGCGCCGGCCGAGGCGCCCACCACCCGGGGGTTCGCGGCCATCCTGCACGCCGGACTGGATGGGCAGCCGGCGGCCGACATCCTGGCCGTGCCCGACGACTTCTACGCCCAGCTGGGACTCGCCACACTGATCAGCCCGCTGCGGTTACGCGGCATGTCGGCGATGCTGACCAGGATCAAACGGCGGCTCAAGCCCCCGACCCCCACATCGGGCGCCATAACCGGGCTCTAGACTCGCTGCGAACCTTATTCTTTTAACCAGTCCTTAAAGTCCAGGAGGCGCGCGTGCCCAGTCAGACCATCTCCAAGGTCCTCGTCGCCAACCGCGGCGAGATCGCGGTCCGGGTGATCCGGGCAGCCCGGGATGCCGGTCTGGGAAGTGTGGCCGTCTACGCCGAACCCGACGCCGACGCGCCGCACGTCCGGCTCGCCGACGAGGCCTTCGCGCTGGGCGGGCAGACGTCCGCGGAGTCCTACCTCGACTTCGGCAAGATCCTCGACGCCGCGGCCAAGTCCGGCGCGAACGCGATCCACCCCGGCTACGGGTTCCTCTCGGAGAACGCCGATTTCGCCCAGGCCGTCATCGACGCCGGGCTGATCTGGATCGGCCCGAGCCCGCAGTCCATCCGTGACCTGGGCGACAAGGTCACCGCCCGGCACATCGCCGCACGCGCCAAGGCACCGCTGGTCCCGGGCACCCCGGACCCGGTGAAGGACGCCGATGAGGTGGTGGCCTTCGCCAAGGAGTACGGCGTTCCCGTCGCGATCAAGGCCGCCTTTGGTGGCGGTGGCCGCGGTATGAAGGTGGCCCGCACCCTCGAGGAGATCCCCGAACTGTTCGAGTCGGCCACCCGGGAGGCCATCGCCGCCTTCGGCCGCGGCGAGTGCTTCGTGGAGCGCTACCTGGACAAGCCCCGCCACGTCGAGGCCCAGGTGATCGCCGACCAGCACGGCAACGTCGTCGTCGCCGGCACCCGGGACTGCTCGCTGCAGCGCCGCTTCCAGAAGCTCGTCGAGGAGGCGCCGGCGCCGTTCCTCACCGACGCCCAGCGCGCCGAGATCCACGAGTCCGCCAAGCGGATCTGCAAGGAGGCCGGCTACTACGGCGCGGGCACCGTCGAGTACCTGGTCGGCCAGGACGGCCTGATCTCCTTCCTGGAGGTCAACACCCGCCTGCAGGTCGAGCACCCGGTCACCGAGGAGACCTCGGGGATCGACCTGGTCCGCGAGCAGTTCCGGATCGCCAACGGCGAGAAACTGGACATCACCGAGGACCCGGCACCGCGCGGACACTCGATCGAGTTCCGGATCAACGGCGAGGATGCCGGGCGCGGCTTCCTGCCCGCGCCCGGACCGGTCAACCGGTTCGATCCGCCCACCGGTCCCGGCGTTCGGCTGGACTCCGGGGTGGAGACCGGTTCGGTGATCGGCGGGCAGTTCGACTCGATGCTGGCCAAGCTGATCGTCACCGCGGCCACCCGGGCCGAGGCGATCCAGCGCGCCCGCCGCGCCCTCGACGAGTTCCAGGTCGAAGGTCTGGCGACCGTCATCCCGTTCCACCGGGCGGTGCTGCGCGACCCGGCCTTCGTCGGCGACGAGAGCGGCTTCACCGTGCACACCCGCTGGATCGAGACCGAGTGGGACAACACCATCGAGCCGTTCACCGGTGGCGGCGCGGTCGACGAGGAAGAGCCCCAGCCCCGGCAGAAGGTGGTCGTCGAGGTCGACGGCCGCCGCCTGGAGGTCTCCCTGCCCGGTGATCTGGCACTGGGCAACGGCGGCGGTGAACCCGGTGTCATCCGCAAGAAGCCCAAGGCCCGCAAGCGCGGCGCCGCCGCCGGTGCCGCGGCATCCGGCGACGCCGTCACCGCACCCATGCAGGGCACCGTCGTCAAGGTCGCCGTCGAGGAGGGCCAGACCGTCGCCGCCGGAGACCTGGTCGTGGTGCTGGAAGCCATGAAGATGGAGAACCCGGTCACCGCCCACAAGGACGGGGTGATCACCGGGTTGTCCGCCGAGGCCGGCGCGGCGATCACCCAGGGCACCGTGCTCTGCGAGATCACGTAGCCCGGTTCGGCCACCGGCGTGGAACCCGTCGAGATCAACGCCGGCCGGTGGTACCTGCGGGCGTTGCGGGCGGACGAGCGCATCGACGACCGGCCCGCGCTGGCCGATCTCGGTGAGAGCGATAAGAGCTATGTCTCGGACTCCCTTGCCGGGTGGGCGGCGGACAGCAGCTACTCATGGGCGGTGTGCGAGCCGACGACCGGGGAACTGGTGGCCGAGGTGACACTCGACCCGCGAACCGCAGCGGTGGCGACCCGGGCGCGTCACGGCCACGACGACGCTGCGGCGACGGCGGCCGAGGCGGTGCGCCGATTCGCGGCCGGCATGGGTATCGGCACCGGGTAGGAAACGTGGATTCCCCGCCGCCGGCCCCGGCCCCGGTCCCGGTCCCATGACGATGCGACGTCGGATCTTCCTTGGCCTGTCGGGAGCGGCGGGTGTCGCCGCCCTATCCGGGTGCGGGGACGAACCGCCCGCCCCGGCGAGCCGGTCCTCCGGCGGCACGGACGGCTCCGATCCCGATGTCATCGTCATCGGTGCCGGGATCGCCGGTCTGGCCGCCGCACGGCACCTGACCGACCGCGGCCGGAACGTGCTGATCCTGGAATCCAGAGACCGCATCGGCGGACGGATCTGGACCAGCACGACATGGGCCGGCGCACCCCTGGATCTGGGTGCCTCGTGGATCCACGGCATCGACGGCAACCCGATCTATCGACTGGCCCAGCAGTCGGGCGTGCAGACCGTCGTCACCGACGGCGACAGCATCACCTACTACCTGCCGGATGGCCGGGAGACGAACGGGCAGCAGAGCCGGCGGCTCGAATCCTGGGGCACCAGGGCCGCCGGCGCGGTGACCCGCTACCAGGACGAGGAGGACACCGACACCTCGATCAGGGCGGCGGTGCAGGCTGCGGTCGCCACCGACCCGCCGTCCGGCCTCGACGCGGCGTTCCTGTCCTACCAGCTCAACGAGTACGAGCAGGAGTACGCCGGCAGCGTCGACGACATCTCGGCCCTCTACTTCGACAGTGACGCCCCGGTCGAGGGTGACGACGTGCTCTTCCCCTGCGGCTACCGACAGCTCACCGACCGCCTCGCCACCGGCCTGCGCACCCTCCTCGGGCACACCGTGACGCGGGTGGACTGGAGCCGGGACACGGTGACCGTCACCACCGACCAGGGTCCGTTCACGGCGGCCAGGGTGATCGTCACCCTGCCGTTGGGCGTTCTGCAGAGCGGGTCGGTCACGTTCGTTCCCGGCCTCCCTCAGGCCACGGCGGAGGCGATCTCGGCACTGGGGTTCGGTGTGCTCAACAAGTGCTACCTGCGTTTCCCACATCCCTTCTGGGCGGACACCGACTGGATCGGCTACGTCCCTCCGAGCGACCGGCCCGGACAGTGGTCGCAGTGGATCAACGTGGCCCGCCCCACCGGGCAGCCGATCCTGCTCGGCTTCAACGCCGCCGACTTCGGCCGCGAGATCGAGACATGGAGTGACACCGCCGTAGTCGACAGCGCCATGGCGACGCTGCGCACCATCTACGGCCCCGCGATCCCGAATCCCGTCGCTACCCAGATCACCCGCTGGGCATCGGACCCGCACGCCCTCGGTTCGTACTCCTACGCCAAGGTCGGCTCGGTACCCACGATGCGCGACGACCTCGCCGCCACCGTCGACGGCCGCGTCCACTTCGCCGGCGAGGCCACCGACCCGCAGTCCTTCGGCACCGTGCACGGCGCGTACCGGTCCGGCCTGCGGGCGGCCGAGGAGATCCTCGGGAGTTAGTCGAGCTCGTCCCGCAGCCGCGCCAGCGACTTGGCCAGCAACCGGGAGACGTGCATCTGCGACACCCCGACCCGCTCGGCGATCTGGGTCTGGGTCAGCGAGTCGAAGAAGCGCAGCAACAGCACCGTGCGTTCCCGCTCCGGCAGGGCGGCCAACAGCGGACGCAGCGCTTCGCGGTTCTCGATCTGATCGAGGTTCAGATCCGCCGCGCCGAGGGTGTCGACGATCGTCGGAGCATCGTCGCCGGTCCGGCCGGCGTCGATCGACAACGCGTTGTACGAACTGCCCGCCACCAGACCCTCGACCACCTCCTGGCGGTCCATCCCCAGCTCGTCGGCCAGTTCCGACGCGGTCGGCGCCCGGCCCAGCCGTTGGGACAGCTCGGAGGTCGCCGCCCCCAGCCGCAGGTGCAGCTCCTTGAGCCGGCGTGGGACCTTCACCGACCAGCTGTTGTCCCGGAAGTACCGGCGCACTTCCCCCATGATCGTGGGCACCGCGAAAGAGACGAAGTCCGAACCGGTTTCGACGTCGTAACGGATGACGGCGTTGACCAACCCCACCCGCGCGACCTGGATCAGGTCATCGCGCGGTTCCCCGCGCCCTTCGAATCTGCGGGCGATGTGGTCGGCCAGCGGCAGACACCGCTCGACGATCCGGTCCCGCGCCCTGCGGAACTGTTCGGAGTCCGGATCCAGGGCGGCGAGTCGCCGGAACATATCGGGAACGTCGGCGTATTCGGACGCCGACCGCGAAGACCGCCCACTCGACCGGGCCGACGACGCCGGGGCTTCGGCCGGATCGGTCACCGCGATGCGCCCGCCCGCCTGGTGGTCAGGGTGATGCCGAACAACCGGCCGGCCGCATCGGACTCGCCGCCGGGCTGGACACCGTCGTGAAAGATCTGAACCTCGTCGGTCAGCGAGCTCATCACCATCCAACTCAGGCTGCCCGGCGCGACCACGTCATCGGTGTCGCACACCGCCGACGCCTCCACGACCACGTCCTGGCCGCGGGGGTCGACGACGACGGCGAGCGCGGCACCCGGCGAGGCCGAACGGATCAGCAGGGTGCAGGCCTCATCGACCGCGAGCCGCAGATCCGCGACACTGTCGAGGTCCAGATCGGCGAAGGTGCCGACCGCGCCCACCAGGGTACGCAGAACGGCGAGGTTCTCCAGCCTGGCCGCCACCCTCAGCTCGACGGCGTCCGGTCCACGCTTTTCGGTCATCTCGCCTCCCGGCACTCTCATCCCCCGCCTTCTCTATACACCTGCTGGATTCCTCATCTGTCCCCGGACACCGTCGGTCTGCGTCGCCAAACCCCTCCGACTGTTCAGGTTTGGCACACCAGGGTCGCGGGGTATGGGGTGTTGGTGCAGGAAATTGCAGACGATGTGCGGAACTTCCGCCCCAGCCGGTCATGCGCCTACGAGGGCTGGACCGTCGTCGAGCTCAAGAAACGGGCAAGGCAACTCGGCGCGACGGGCTACTCCGGCCTGAACAAAGACCAGCTCATCGCCCTGATCCGAAGCCTCTGAGCAACGATCAGCGGCCGGACAGTTCCCACACACTGGCCGACATCCGGTCGGTCAACGTCGTCACCACGGTCCGTCCGCCGTCATCACCCTGACAGGCCATCGCCTGCAGCACGGCGTTGTTGCGCAACCGGGCCTCGCCGTGACAGATCCACGTCATCGGGATGGCGATCTGCTGTTTGGTCCAGCGCACCGTGTCGGCACCGCCCGCGTCCACGCTGAACTTCCACGCGGCCTCGCTGCCGGTGCTCAGCGCCCGCTGCCCGTCACAGGCCCGGACCCCCGAGGTGCCCGCCGAGAACGCCGTGGCCGCGGATTGTGCGTCGGGGTAGACCGCGACCGCCTCGGACACCACCCGGTCATGCTGGTCGCCGTCGGTGAACAGCAGCACCCGGATTCCCGACCAGTCGTCGCCGACGAACGCTGCCATCCCGACCGAGTCCAGGGCCGAGCAGGCCGGCGCAGCCGAGGTACCGGCGACCGGCCGGGTGCGGTCGGCGTCGGTTTGCAGACGGCTGCCGACGATGTCGGACACCTGCGACACGCTGAGCAGAACCTGGCCGGTGTCCCCGGCCCGAAGCGGGGTGATCGACTCGGCGGGGTTGAACACCGCCGCGCCGGAAACGGTGTGCGCGCACCCGGCGAGCGCCACGGCGACCGGAGCCCACAGCACCGCCGACCACCGCATGGGCTCCGATGCTAACCGCACCCTGATACCGTCACCGCCGAGATGACCAGCGAGCCCGCATACAACGTCTGCCTTCCCCGACCGGAGGGCTATGCACACTCCTTCTGCCTGTTGGAACTGGCCGAGCTCATCACCTATTCGCTCCAGGATCTCGGTTACGACACCACCTTCCGGATCAACGACATCGACACCGGCCGGCGCAACATCATCGTCGGCTGCCACCTGGTCGACACGAACCTGATCCAGCACGTGCCGGAGTCGACGATCGTGGTCAACAGCGAGCAGATCTACGACCAGGATCCGTTCGACTGGAACCGGAACATCTTCGCCTGGGCCGGCAGGTTCGAGACCTGGGACTACAGCCCCCGCAATGTGGCGGCATTCGCCCAGCGCGGACTTCCGGACGTCAAGCTCCTCAAGATCGGCCACCAGCCGCAACTGACCCGCATCGAGAAGTCGCCGAATCCCGACATCGACGTGCTGTTCTACGGGTCGGTCACCGACCGGCGGACGGCGGTCTTCGAGGAGATCCGCCGCCGCGGGCTGAACCTGATCACCCTGTTCGCCGTCTACGGCGAGGAACGCGACGCCTACATCGCGCGGTCCAAGGTGGTGCTCAACATGCACAACCACGCCGCGGAGATCTTCGAGGTGGTGCGGGTGCACTACCTGCTGAGCAATTCCGTCGCCGTGGTGAGCGAGGTGAACCCGTCGACGTCGGTGTCGGACTTCTACTCCGAAGCCGTCGTCGGCGTGCCCTACGAATCGCTGGCCGACGAGTGCGAGCGACTGGTCAACGACGAGGTGGCCCGCCTGGAGTGCCAGCAGCGCGGCTACGAGGTGATCTCCCGCTACCCCCAGACCGCCTTCACCAGGGAACTGCTGTCGTAAAGAAAGCCCGGACGTCGGCGACGAACACCTCGGGTTGCTCGAAGGCGGCGAAATGCCCGCCGCGCGGCATCTCCGTCCAGTGCACCAGGGTGTAGGCCGTCTCGCACCAACTGCGCGGCACCTTGAGGATCTCCTTGGGAAAGCGCGCCACCCCGGTGGGCACCGGCACCTTCGCCGGACGGCGACCCGCGCCTCCCATCGTGCCGAAGCTCTCCCAGTACAGCCGCGCGGACGATGTCGCGGAGTTGGTGGCCCAGTACAGCATCACGTTGTCCAGCAATTCGTCCCGCGTGAACACGTTCTCGGGGTGACCGTCGCAGTCACTCCACGCCTGGAACTTCTCCACGATCCAGGCCAGTTGGCCCACCGGGGAATCGGCCAGACCGTAACCAAGGGTCTGCGGCCGGGTGGACTGCTGGGTGGAGTAACCCGCCTCCCACTTCCGGTAGTGCGCCAGAGCGGTCAGCGCCTCGGCTTCCTCCGGGGTCGGGTTGGTCAGGTCGCCGACGGGCGCGGCGATCGGCATGTTGGTGTGGATTCCGACGCAACCGGCGCCCCGGGGCCGCTCCGCCGCGGCCTGTCGGCCGATCTCGGTGGTCACCGCCGCTCCCCAGTCCCCGCCCTGGGCACCGTAGCGGTGGTACCCCAACCGGCGCATCAGCACGTCCCACGCCCCGGCGATCCGCTGCACCGTCCAGCCCGCGGAACTCGGCTTGCCGGAGAACCCATAGCCCGGCAGCGTCGGGCAGACCAGGTGGAAGTCTCGGCTCAGCGGACCGATCACCTTGGCGAACTCGACGACCGAACCGGGCCAGCCGTGGGTGATCAGCAGAGCGGGAGCATCGGGATCGGTGCTGCGCTGATGGATGAAATGAATATCCAGACCATCGATCTCGGTGACGAACTGGTCGAATCCGTTCAGAGCGGCCTCCCTGGCCCGCCAGTCGTAGCCGTCCGCCCAGTACGCGGCCAGTTCCCGTGTGTAGTCCAGCGGTATGCCCTGACTCCAGTCCGTCACGCACTCCCGCTCCGGCCAGCGCGTTCGGCGCAGGCGCTCCCGCAGATCGATGAGATCCCGGTCCGGCACGGCGATGCGAAACGATCGGATTGCGGGATTGCCCATGCCGCTGATTATGGGCACACCGCCCGTTAGTCTCTCGGGTCATGCGCTTGGTTGTCGATCTGAACAAGTGCCAGGGGTACGCCCAGTGCGTGCCACTGGCCCCGGACGTCCTCAAACTGGTCGGTGAGGAGGCTCTGGCCTACGACCCCAACCCGGACCCCTCGCAACGTCAGCAGGTGCTGCGGGCGGTGGCCTCGTGCCCGGTGCAGGCGATCATCCTCGAACTCGACCCGCCGGCCGATCGGGACACCGAATGAGCACCGCAAAGCGGCGCACCTACTCGATGGACGAGATCGTCAAGAAGTTCCGCGCCGAGGGCAGCATCGTCATCGTCGGCGCATCGCTGGCCGGGCTGCGTGCCGCGGAGGCGTTGCGGGAGAAGGGGTTCGAGGGTTCGCTGACCATCATCGGCGACGAACCCCATGAGCCCTACGACCGGCCGCCGCTCTCCAAGCAGGTGCTCAAAGGCTGGGTTCCGGCCGACCACACCAAGCTGCCGCGGCTGCGCCGGGTGGACGCGAACTGGAAGCTGGGCGTCGCGGCGGTGGGTCTGGACCGGATCAACCATGTGGTCAAACTGGGCAACGGCGAGGAGGTCGAGTACGACCGGCTGCTGATCGCCACCGGCACCCGCGCCCGGCCCTGGCCGAACCCCGAGGAGGGCGCCCTGCAGGGGGTGTTCACGGTGCGCACCGTGGAGGACGCCGCCGGCCTCTCCGCCGCGCTGCAGGCCCGGCCGCGTCGGGTGCTGATCATCGGGTCGGGCTTCGTGGGATCCGAGATCGCCTCGGTGTGCCGCGATCTGGACCTGCCGGTGACGGTGACCGAACGGGGCAGCGGTCCGCTCAAGGGCGCACTGGGCGGGGTGATCAGCGATATCGCCGCCGACATGATGCGCGATGCCGGGGTGGACCTGCGGACCGGTACCTCTGTGTCCGCTCTACACGGCGACTCTTCCGGCCACGTCCGGTCCGCGACACTGTCCGACGGCACCGTTCTCGACGTGGACGTCGTGATCCCCTCCCTCGGGTCGATCCGCAATGTGGAATGGCTCGAGGGCTCCGGTCTGGCGGCCGGGCAGTGGGGCGTGGGCTGCGACGCCGGGTGTCGGGCTTTCGACATCAACGGTGTGGTGACCGACCACATCTTCGTCGCCGGCGACGTCGCCCGCGCGCCGCACGTCCTCTACGGATACGAGTTCCTCGCCCTTGAGCATTGGGATAACGCGGTTCTGGGCGCCGAGGTGGCGGCCAACAACATGCTCCATCTGGAAGTGGGCCGCCGCGCGCACCTACCCCTGCCGTCGTTCTGGTCGGGCCAGTTCGGGGTGAACATCAAGAGCGTCGGGGTGTGCTCGTTCGGCGACGAGATCGTGTTCACCCAGGGATCGCCCGAGGACCGCCGCTTCGCCGCCGCCTACGGCAAGAACGGCCGCATCGTCGGCGCGGTCACCTTCAACCACGGCAAGTGGTTGCCGTACTACGCCGAACTGATCGAACGCTCGGCCCCGTTCCCCCCACCCCCGCCCGGTTACGACCAACCGGAGAACGCCGACGTGATGCCGGCCCGTTTCCCCGATCCGCGGGAGCCGTCCGGCAACCCGGACGTCGTCCTGACCGGACACGACCCCACCGACCGCACCGCCGAATACCGGCCTCGCAGCCACTAGACCCTTCCCACCAAGCAGGAGCCGACGATGGACGCCGCAACCGCCTGGGCCGAGGCGATGAAGTACGAAAACCGCCCGAACCCGTATCCGTACTACGAGGAACTGCGCAAGACCCCGGTCGCGAAGGTCTCCGCGCACACCTACGTCGTCACCGGATATCCGGAAGCCCTTGCGCTGGCCCATGATCCACGGATCAGCTCCGACATCAGCCGTAGCCCGTCGGGGTTGTTCGGGGAGACCCCGGCCAAGCTGGAAGCCGGGGAGGCGGAGCAATCCCGCGACGCCAGCATGCTCGTCAACGATCCGCCCCAGCACGACATCATGCGCCGTCAGTTCATGCGGCATTTCGGCCCGCCGCACACCCCCGACCTGATTCCCAGCATGGCCGGCTACGTGGCCGACATCGCCAACGGCATGCTCGACAAGGTCGCGGAAAGGGCCCGCGCCCGCGGCAGCTCTCGGATGGACGTCGTGGAGGACTTCTCCTACCCGATCCCGGTGTCGGTGATCTTCCGGGTGCTCGGTGCCCCTATCGAGGACGAGCCGCAATTCCACGCCTGGGTGACCGACTTCATGCAAGGAGCGGACGTCGGGCCGGAGCGCGACACCCCCGAGGGTCAGGCTGCGCTGCAGAAGGCCGCCCGGAGCACCGAGGAGTTGGGCGCCTACGTGCAGTCGCTGGTCCAACGCCTCGCCCGCGAACCGGGACCGGGTGTCATCTCGGCGGCATTGCACGACACCGACGGGCCGGATGGTCCGGTCTCGATCGAGGTGGCGGCCAGCAACGCAATGCTGCTCCTGATCGCCGGGCACGACTCGACGGTCAACACCCTCAGTAACTGCGTGATGACTCTGCTGCGCAACCCCGGCTCCTGGGATCTGGTGCGCGACAACCCCGACCTCATCCCGGGCACCATCGAGGAGGTCGCCCGGCTGCAGTCCGCGGTGCAGTTCTTCCCCAGCCGCTGGGCCACCGCCGATATCGAGATCGGCGGAACCCGAATCCCCGCGGGCTCAGCGGTGTTCCTGGTCTGGGGGGCGGCCAACCGGGACCCCCGGCGGTTCCCGCACCCGGACCGCTTCGACCCGACCCGCGAGGACAACGAGCACCTCGGTTTCGGCAGCGGCATCCACACCTGCTTCGGCGGGCCGTTGGCCCGGCTGGAGATCAACGTCGCCCTGGAGATCTTCCTACGCCGGGTGAAGTCTCCGCGTCTGGTGGTCGACCCGCCGCCCTACCGGCACAACCAGGTGTTCCGCGGGCCGCGGCATCTCTGGGTGGACTTCGCTGAAATTGACTAGGCCGAAATTGACTAGGGCTCGCGCCGAGACCGACTAGCCACGCACCTGGCAGGCTGGTCGGGTGAGCACCATCGACCCGCTGGCCGAGTTCAGCGAGCCGACCCGGCGTTGGTTTGCCGGCACCTTCGCCGAACCCACCCCGGCCCAGGCCCAGGCCTGGGCGGCGATCGCCGCCGGTGAGCACACCCTCGTCGTCGCGCCGACCGGGTCCGGTAAAACGCTCGCGGCCTTCCTGTGGGCCATCGACCGGCTGACCGCCGAGCCCGGTTCCGGCACCCGGGTGCTCTACGTCTCCCCGTTGAAGGCGCTGGCCATCGACGTCGAACGGAATCTGCGCACTCCCCTGGCCGGGATCGCACGGATCGCCGCGCAGGACGGGTCGGCCATCCCGGACATCTCCCTCGGGGTGCGTTCCGGCGACACCCCACCGGCACGGCGCCGGGAACTGATCGCCCACCCGCCGGACATTCTCATCACCACCCCCGAGTCGCTGTTCCTGATGCTCACCTCGGCGGCGCGGGAGACCCTTACCGGAGTGAGCACGGTGATCGTCGACGAGGTGCACGCGGTCGCCGCGACCAAACGAGGTGCGCACCTGGCGGTCTCGCTGGAACGGCTCGACACCCTGTTGGCGCACCCCGCCCAGCGGATCGGCTTGTCCGCCACCGTCCGCCCCGCTGAAGAGGTGGCCCGGTTCCTCACCGGCGGCCGGCGCAGGCCGGCCCGGATCGTCAGTCCCCCCGCCGCCAAGACCTTCGATCTCAGCGTTCAGGTTCCGGTGCCGGACATGACCGACCTGGCCGAGAACACCATCTGGCCGGACGTGGAGAACCGGATCGCCGACCTGATCGAGGCGCACACCTCCACCATCGTGTTCGCCAACTCCCGACGGCTGGCCGAACGACTCACCGCCCGGCTCAACGAGATTCACGCCGAACGCACCGACACCGACACCGAACAGACCGGCCCCGAGCAGATCGCGCGGGCACACCACGGATCGATGTCCAAGGAACAGCGGGCCGACGTGGAGGAGGCGCTCAAGGCGGGCCGGCTGCGGGCGGTGGTGGCCACCTCCAGCCTGGAACTGGGAATCGACATGGGTGCCGTCGATCTGGTGGTCCAGGTAGAGGCACCACCCTCGGTGGCCAGCGGGCTGCAACGGGTCGGCCGTGCCGGCCACCAGGTGGGCGAGATCTCCCGCGGGGTGCTGCTGCCCAAGCACCGCACCGATCTGATCGGCTGCGCGGTCAGCGTGCGCCGGATGCTCGACGGGCAGATCGAGAGCATCGCCGTGCTGGCCAACCCGTTGGACGTGCTCGCCCAACACACGGTCGCGGCCTGCGCGCTGGAGCCGCTCAACGCCGATGTGTGGTTCGACACCGTGCGCCGCAGTGCGGTGTTCGCCACCCTCCCGCGCAGCGCATTCGAGGCCACCCTGGATCTGCTGTCCGGTAAGTACCCGTCCACCGACTTCGCCGAACTGCGCCCCCGGCTGGTCTACGACCGGGACTCCGGAACCCTGACCGCCCGGCCCGGAGCCCAGCGTCTTGCCGTCACCTCCGGCGGGGCGATCCCCGACCGGGGCTTGTTCGCCGTGTACCTGGCCAGCGAGGCCGAGAAACCCTCCCGGGTCGGCGAACTCGATGAAGAGATGGTCTACGAGTCCCGACCGGGCGATGTGATCGCCCTGGGCGCGACCAGTTGGCGAATCGTCGAGATCACCCACGACCGGGTGCTGGTGGTCCCCGCCCCCGGCCAGCCGGCCCGGCTGCCGTTCTGGCGCGGCGACGACGCCGGCCGGTCGGCCGAACTGGGTGAGGCGATCGGGCAGTTCACGGCAGAACTGGCCGGGCTGGATCGCCGCGAGTTCGACAAGCGTTGTGCGGCAATCGGTTTCGATTCGTACGCGACCGAGAATCTGTGGCGCCTGCTCGACGAGCAACGGCAGGCCACCTCGGTGGTACCCGGTGCGGCCACCCTGGTGGTGGAGCGGTTCCGCGACGAACTGGGCGACTGGCGGGTGATCCTGCACTCCCCGTACGGCCTGAAGGTGCACGGTCCGCTGGCTCTGGCGGTCGGACGGCGGCTGGCCGAACGGTACGGCATCGACGAGAAGCCGACGGCCAGCGACGACGGCATCGTGCTGCGGTTGCCCGACACCGACGGCCCCCCGCCCGGGGCGGACCTGTTCGTCTTCGACGCCGAGGAGATCGAGCCCCTGGTGACGGCCGAGGTGGGCGGGTCGGCACTGTTCGCCTCCCGGTTCCGGGAGTGCGCCGCCCGCGCGCTGCTGCTGCCGCGCCGGCACCCTGGGAAGCGGTCACCGCTGTGGCATCAGCGGCAGCGGGCCGCCCAACTGCTCGACGTGGCCAAGAGATACCCCGACTTCCCGATCGTGCTGGAGGCGGTGCGGGAGTGCCTGCAGGACGTCTACGACGTCCCGGCGCTGACCCGGCTGATGTCCCGGATCGCTCAGCGCCAGGTCCGGCTGCTGGAGGTGCAGACCCCGACCCCGTCGCCGTTCGCCGCCTCGCTGCTGTTCGGTTATGTGGGGGCGTTCATGTACGAAGGCGACAGCCCGCTCGCCGAACGACGGGCCGCCGCGCTGTCCCTCGACACCGCCCTGCTGGCCGAGCTGATGGGCCGGGTGGAATTGCGCGAGCTCCTCGATCCCGAGGTGGTGGCCACCACCGAGCGCCAACTGCAGCACCTCGCCGAGGACCGCCGCGCCCGCGACCCCGAAGGCGTCGCCGATCTGCTTCGGCTGCTCGGCCCGCTCACCGAGGCCGAGATCGCCGACCGCTCGAACGCCACCACCCTGGGGCCCTGGCTCGACGGCCTCTACTCCTCCCGCCGGATCCTGCCGGTGTCCTACGCCGGGCAGCAGTGGTGGGTGGCCATCGAGGACATCGGTCGACTCCGGGACGCCGTCGGGGTCGCCGTGCCACCCGGGGTACCGGCCGCCTTCACCGAGACGATCGCCGATCCGCTCGGCGAACTGCTGGCTCGCTACGCCCGCACTCGAGGTCCGTTCGACACCGCCGACGCGGCCGCCCGGTTCGGCCTCGGGCTGCGCGTTGCCGACGATGCGCTGTCGCGGCTGGGTCTGTCCCACCGCCTGGTTCGCGGGGAGTTTGCCGGTGCCGACGGCCGCGACGCCCAGTGGTGTGACGCCGAGGTGCTGCGCATTCTGCGCCGGCGCTCACTGGCGGCGCTGCGGGCACAGGTGGAACCGGTCAGCACCGCAGCCTTCGCCAGGTTCCTGCCGGCCTGGCAGCAGGTGCGCACCGCCTCGCGAAACGGATCGACCGCATCCACCGGAACCACCGGGGTGGACGGCCTGTTCGGGGTGATCGAACAGTTGGCCGGCACCCCGATCCCCGCCTCCGCCGTCGAGCACCTGGTGCTGGCATCCCGGGTGCGGGACTACGAACCGGCGATGCTCGACGAACTTCTCGCCGCCGGCGAGGTCATCTGGTCGGGCGTGGGCGCACTGCCGGGTAACGACGGCTGGGTGGCCTTCCACCCCGCCGAGACGGCCGGCTACACCCTGGCGGCGCCCGCCGAGATCGACCTGACCGACACCCAACGGGCGATCCTGGAGGTGCTCGGTCGGCCGGGTGAGGGCCGCGGGGCCTTCTTCTACCGCCAGTTGCCGGCCGACACCGCTGGCCTGTGGGGGCTGGTCTGGGCCGGCCTGATCACCGGGGACACCTTCGCCCCGGTGCGCGCCCTGCTCACCGGCGGCGGCCGGCGGGCGCCCGCGCACCGGCAGCGCCGGGCCCCCCGCCTGGCCCGAACCGTCGACCCGACGGTCGCCGGCCGATGGTCGGCGTTACCCGCCGCCGAACCCGAGTCGACGGCGCGCGCGCACTTCACCGCGGAACTGTTGATGAACCGCTACGGCGTCCTCACCCGAAGCGCCGCGGCCGCGGAGGGGGTGCCCGGCGGATTCGCCACCCTCTACAAGGTGCTCACCGCACTGGAGGAGGCCGGCCGCTGCCAGCGCGGCTACTTCGTGGAATCCCTCGGCGGAGCCCAGTTCGCCGTCGCCGCGACGGTGGACCGGCTGCGCGGGTACGCCGACGCGCTGGACCCGCCTCAGTCGGGACAGTCGGTGCCCGATGCGGTGGTGCTGGCCGCGGCCGACCCGGCCAACCCGTTCGGAACGACGCTGCCCTGGCCGGCCCGGCCGGACGCCGACACCGGCCACCGGCCCGGCCGCAAGGCCGGCGCCCTGGTGGTCCTGGTCGATGGCGCGCTGGTCTGGTACCTGGAGCGCGGCGGGCGCTCGCTGCTGACCTTCGGCGCCGATGCAGATGCCCAACGGGCGGCGGCCGCCGCGCTGGCCGATCTGGTGGGCAGCCGACGGCTGGCCGGTGTCCTGGTGGAGAAGATCGACGGTATCGGCGTGCTGGAGGCCGCTTCGTCCGAGCCAGGCGCCGTCGGCAACCGCCGGATGACCGCCGATGCGTTGCAGGCGGTGGGCTTCGCCCGTACTCCACGCGGGTTGCGGCTGCGCTGATGCCCGAGGGTGACACCGTCTTCCGCACCGCTGCCGCCCTGCGGGAAGCTCTGGTCGGCAGAACCCTGACCCGCTGCGACGTGCGGGTTCCCCGCTATGCCACCGTCGACCTGACCGGCAGCACCGTCGACGAGGTGGTCAGCCGGGGCAAGCACCTCTTCATCAGGGCGGGTCGGGCCAGCATCCACTCTCACCTGAAGATGGACGGCGCGTGGCGGATCACGCCGCGCACCCGCCCGCCGCGGCCGGCCTATAAGGTCCGGATCCTGCTGGAGGCCGGTGACATCGCGGCGGCCGGTGTCGACCTTGGTTTCCTGGAGATTCTGGAACGGGACCGCGACCAGGAATCGGTGGCCCACCTCGGGCCGGATCTTCTCGGCCCGGACTGGGACGCCGACCGCGCGGCCGCGAACCTCACCGCCGATCCGGACCGGCCGATCGCCGACGCACTGCTGGACCAGCGGGTACTGGCCGGTATCGGCAACGTGTACTGCAACGAACTGTGCTTTATCTTCGGGCGGTTACCGACCAGTCCGGTCGCGACCCTCGACGATCCCGCTAGGGTGGTCGGCCGGGCCCGGGACATGTTGTGGGCCAACCGAATCCGATGGGAACGCACCACCACCGGCAACACCCGGAAGGGTCAGGAACTGTGGGTCTACGGCCGCGCCGGGCTGCCCTGCCGGCGCTGCGGAACGCGGATTTCGCAGTCGTGGCCGGACTGGACCTCACGGTCTCGGCCGGACGGGACCTCACGGTCTCGGCCCGACGGCTGGAACTCCGCCGAACGGGTCAGGTACTGGTGTCCGGCGTGTCAGCGCTAGTGCGAAGTCTGGCGATCTCGGCGGCCACCGTGTCGTCGAGGCTCTTCACCGTGGCGCGGTCCAGGGGCAGTGCGGTGACGGAGTGTGCCCGGTACAGCGTGTTCTCCACGTCCGAGCGACCGTTGGGATAGGCCAGGGCCAGCACCACCGCGGTGCCGTTGTCGAGCGCCGCACCGACCTCGTGACGGAGTCCGGACCGCAGTTCGTGCTCGGCGACCGCGGCCGCCACCGCACCGCCGGCGCCCCCGACCACCAGTGCCAGCAACAGTGGTTCGAACACCAACCCGAACAGCGCCCCGATTCCCGCGCCGATCAGCGCACCGGACCGGCCGTGCCGGTTGGCCGCCTCCACCACCTCCGCGTGTCCCTGGTCGTCGCGGGTGACCAGGGCGGCCGAACGAAGTTCCATCCCGTGTTTGAGCCGCCGCTCGAGTTCACCGAAATCGGTGCGCGCAGCGTCCAGATCCCCGTAAGCCGCGACCAGGATCAGTTGATGGTCATCGTCGATTTTCCCGGCGTCCATCACTCCAACCTAGCGCGCAAAAACTCCTCAAGGTGGCCCGCGACGAGGTCGGTTCGCTCCAGCCAGCACCAGTGCCCGAGTCCGGGCAGAATCCGGATGGCCGCGCGGGGGAAGATGGCGACCTGCCGACCGGCCTGCTCGACCGGGATGTAAGCATCGGCGTCGCCGAACAGCACCAGCGCATCGTGGTCGTGCTCTCGCAGCCGGGCGGCCAACTGGTCCATATCGCCAGGCCGGGTGGACCGGTACAACCGGAGCACAACCCGGCGGGTCCTCTCCGGCATCAGGTGGCCGGCGATCACCTGCACCCACTCCCGAGGCAGGCCGGGGTTCTCCCGGGCCAGCACCTTCGCCGTCGTCCGCGGGTCGAGCAGCCGCATCGACAGCTCGCCGAGCACCGGCGTGCGCCAGATCCTGGCCATCCGGTGCCAGCGGTAACCCACCAGCACCCCGGTGTTCACGAAGGTCACGCTGGCCACCCGTTCCGGGTGGTCGGCCGCCCACGCCGCCGCGAACGGGCCGCCGAAGTCATGGGCCACCAGGTGTACCCGGTCGATACCGAGGCTCTCGATCACCCCGTGCAGGAACCGCCCGTAGCTGTAGATGGTGTAGTCGCCGTCGGGTCGCGCGTCGGCGGCGCCGAAGCCCGGCATGTCGGGGGCGACGACGGGGGCGAACCCTGCCACCCGGGTCAGCAGCGGCATCCAGTCCGACCCGCTGTCGGGGTTGCCGTGGACGAACACCACCGCTTCACCGAGGCCCCTGCCGGGCGTGCCGCCCGAGGAGACGGGGCGGGGCCCGCCGACCAGAACCGACGTGGTGATGCCTTCGACGGTGATCCTCCGGGTCTCGATCATGCGCGCGAGCTTACGAAACAGTGGCGCTCCCCGGTCAGCGGGTCGTCGAACTCCAGACGGTGGGCCACCAGTCGCAGCGGCCGGGTGAAGTCCGTGGGATCGACCCCCAGGATCCGCGGGTACAGCGGGTCGTTGTCGATCGGCACCTCCAGTCCGGCCATGTGCACGCGCAACTGGTGGGTGCGCCCGGTCCGTGGCGTCAGCCGGTACCTGCCCTCCCCCAACGGCTCGACCAGCGTCTCCGCGTTCGCCTCCCCGGGTTCCACGGTTGCCTGCAATACGCCGCGATGCTTGACGATCCGATTCGTCACCCGTTGCGGCTCGGACAATCCGGGCTGTGTCGAGGACCACGCCAGATACGTCTTGGCGACCAGACCGTCGGCGAACAGCCGCTGATAGCGACCCCGGACATCGGGCCGGAGGGTGAACATCAGCACCCCGGAGGTCAGCCGGTCCAGGCGGTGGGCGGGGCTGAGGTCGGGCAGGTCCAGCTCCCGGCGCAGTCGCACCAGCGCGGTCTGGGCGACGTGCGTCCCCCGCGGCATGGTGGCCAGGAACGGCGGTTTGTCCACCACGAGGATCGCGTCATCGCGATACAGCACCGGGATGTCGAACGGCACCGCCACCTCGTCGGGCAGGTCCGGGTAGAGGTAGACGACGGCCCCCGGCGGCAGATCCGTGGCGGCGTCGAGTACCACCCCCCGGGCGTCGACGACCTCCCCGCTCAGCACCTTGTCGCGGGCACCGAACCGCCGGTCGAACTCGTCGGCGACATTGCCGCCGTGCAGGCGCAACCGCGCCGGCCCTAACCCGTCGCGGACCGGAAGCGGCCGGTCGGCCCGCCTAGTCGAGCGGCACCGGTTCAAGAATCTCCGAGCGCGCCTCCGGAGCGGCGACCCGTAGTGCGTCAGCGGATTCGTCATCGGGCTGGGCCTGTGACAGCACCTCGGCCTCCACCCGCGCGATGTAGGTGGCCACCTCGCGGTCGACGTCCTCGGGGCTCCACCCCAGGATCGGGGCCACGATCTCGGCCACCTCCCGTGCGCAGTCCACCCCGCGGTGCGGGTACTCGATCGAGATCCGCATCCGGCGGGCCAGGATGTCCTCGAGGTGCAGGGCACCCTCGGCGGCCGCGGCGTAGGCGGCCTCCACCCGCAGGTAGACCGGCGCGTCGGCGATCGGTTCCAGGAGGTCGGGCTTCTCGACGGCCAGGTCGAGCACCTCGCCGATCAGCGAGCCGTACCGGTCCAGCAGGTGGCGCACCCGATAGGGATGCAGACCGTACTGGGCCCCGACATGGTCGGTCTGGTTGATCAGCGCGAAGTAGCCGTCGGCCCCCATCAGCGGAACCTTCTCGGTGACCGACGGGGCCACCCGGGACGGCACGAACTCCGCGGCGGCATCCACCGCGTCGGCGCCCATCACCCGGTAGGTGGTGTACTTCCCGCCGGCGATGGCCACCAGTCCGGGGGTGGGCGAGGCGACGGCGTGCTCACGCGACAGCTTCGAGGTCTCCTCGCTCTCCCCCGCCAGCAGCGGACGCAGACCGGCGTAGACACCGTCGATGTCGTCGTGGGTCAGCGGGGTGGCCAGCACGGTGTTGACGTGGCCGAGGATGTAGTCGATATCGGCCTTGGTGGCCGCCGGGTGGGCCAGGTCGAGATTCCAGTCGGTGTCGGTGGTGCCGATGATCCAGTGCGTGCCCCACGGGATGATGAACAGCACCGATTTCTCGGTGCGCAGGATGATGGCCACCTCGCTGACGATGCGGTCGCGCGGCACCACGATGTGCACGCCCTTGGACGCCCGGACCCGGAACCTGCCGCGCTGTTTGGACAGCGCCTGGATCTCGTCGGTCCACACCCCGGTGGCGTTGATCACGACGTGGCCCCGGACGTCCGTGGTGCGGCCGTCCTCGGAGTCGCGGACCGTCACCCCGACCACCCGGTCACCCTCGGTGAGCATTCCGACCACCTGGGTCGAGGTGCGCACCACCGCGCCGTAGTGGGCGGCCGTCCGGGCCACCATCATGGTGTGGCGGGCGTCGTCGACGACGGTGTCGTAGTAGCGGATTCCGCCGACCAGCGAGTTGCGCTTGAGGCTGGGCGCCAGTCGCAGCGCACCGGACTTCGTCAGATGCCGCTGCGCGGGAACGGATTTCGCCCCGCCCAACTGGTCGTAGAGGAAGATGCCGGCGGCGATGTAGGGCCGTTCCCACCAGCGCTTGGTCAGCGGGAACAGGAAGGGAAGGGGCTTGACCAGGTGCGGGGCCAGGGTGGTCAGGGACAACTCCCGCTCGTGCAGTGCCTCGCGGACCAGGCCGAACTCCAACTGCTCGAGGTAGCGAAGTCCGCCGTGGAACATCTTCGAACTGCGACTCGAGGTTCCCGACGCGAAATCGCGGGCCTCCACCAGTGCGACGCGCAGTCCGCGGGTGGCGGCGTCCAGGGCCGCGCCCGCGCCCACCACACCGCCGCCGACCACCACGATGTCGTACTGATCGCTGCCCAGCCGCTGCCAGGACTCCTCACGTTGGGCCGGCCCGAGGAACGTCTGGCTGGTTCCCGGCTGCAGGATCGGGTCACTCATGGCCGACAGGTTAGTCGACATCGCCGTCCGGGTAGTCAAGTCCGGGTAGTCAAATCCGGATAGTCAAGTCCGGTTAGTCGAGATCGTCGCGCGCCATCAACCGGCGCGCCGCCTCCACCACCGAACCCGACAACGACGGGTACACCGAAAGGGTCTGGGCCAGTTCGGTGACCGAGATCCGGGTCTGCACGGCCAATGCGATCGGCAGGATCAGTTCGGAGGCGATCGGGGCGACCACCACCCCGCCGATCACCACGCCGGTCGCCGGGCGGCAGAAGATCTTGACGAAGCCGCGGCGCAGCAGCGACATCTTCGCCCGGGGGTTTGTGGTCAGCGGCAGCATGATGGTGCGCGCCGGGACGGCGCCGCTGTCGATGGCGGTCTGTGGGACGCCGACGGCGGCGATCTCCGGGCGGGTGAAGGTCGCCGAGGCGACGGTGCGCAGCCGAATCGGGGTCACCCCCTCACCGAGCGCGTGGTACATCGCGATCCGGCCCTGCATCGCGGCCACCGAGGCCAACGGCAGCAGGCCGGTGCAGTCCCCGGCGGCGTAGATTCCGGCCGCGGAGGTACGCGACACCCGGTCGACGGGGATGTAGCCACCGGGCCCGAGGGTGATCCCGACCCGCTCCAGTCCGAGACCGCCGGTGTTGGGCACCGAGCCGACGGTCATCAGGGCGTGACTGCCCTCGACGACACGCCCGTCGGCCATGGTCACCCGAACCCCCGAGCCGGTCCGGGTGACCGAGTCGGCGCGGGCGTTCTTGACCAGCGTCACGCCGCGCTCGGCGAAGACCTCCTCCAGAACGGCGGCGGCGTCGCGGTCCTCGTGGGGCAGGATCTGGTCCCGGCTGGCCACCACGGTCACCGGCACGCCCAATTCGGTGTAGGCATTGCAGAACTCCGCGCCGGTCACACCGGAGCCGACGATGACCAGGCGGTCGGGCAGTTCGGTGAGGTCGTACAGCTGCCGCCAGTTGAGAATCCGCTCCCCGTCCGGCTCGGCACCGGGCAGCACCCGCGGGCTGGCGCCCGTGGCGATCAGCACCACGTCGGCCTTGAGCACGCCGCCGCCACCGGTCGTGGTGGTCACCCGCACCCGGTGCGACGCCATTCCGGGAACGTCATCGATCAGTTCGGCCCGGCCGGCGACCACGTTGATCTTCTGCGCGAGCAGTTGCGAGCCGATGTCGGCGGACTGCGACCGGGCCAGCGTTTTGACCCGGTTGTTGATCTGGCCGAGGGTGATCTTGGCGTCCTCGATGCCGATGTCGAAGCCCAGCCCCGAGGCTCGGCGCAACTCCGTACGCACCCCGGTGGAGGCGATAAAGGTCTTGGACGGCACGCAGTCGTACAGCACACACGCACCGCCGATGCCGTCGCTGTCCACGACGGTCACCTCGGCCCCCCGGCCGGCGGCCACCAGGGCTGCCTCGTAGCCGGCGGGACCCCCGCCGATGATGACGATCCGCTTGGTGATCGGCGCTGCCACGCGCCTATCTAAACACCGCGGCTGCGGGTCGGCGCGCTACCAGGCGTAGGTGGCAGCCAGGAAGGTGAGCGCCCGCCTGTTGTACTCCAGAGCCAGCCGGACTCCCCACTCGATCGAAATCCCGTCCCGCGCATGCAGGGACTCGGCGACCTGCCGGTTATCGCGAAACTGCGCGATGTACTGGGGGTTACTGAGGTGCGGCGCCCACAATTCGATGGTCAGGCATAGCCGCGGGTCCTTGAACCCGACGCTGCGGAATCCGCGGTTGATCGCCTCGTCCTCCAGTTCCCCGAGAACGTCCTGGATCCGACCGGTGAACGCGGCACCGGCCGCCATGATCCGGTCGGGGTTGGGCGGCTGGTCCCATTCCCCGCCGGCGGCCCAGAGAATCTCGGCGTTCAGGTCGACGATCGGACCGTGCTCGTAGAGGCCGTCCTCACTGCCGTCTGCATCCAGCATCAATCGGTGCCCCATCCACACCTCGCCGGACTCATGCAGCGCCCGCGCCGTCATCGACGTGGCGGTTCGGTGCATACCCATAACAACGATCGTCTTCAGCCCATCGCGCATGAACGGAGTGTAGGTACTCTTCTCCCGTGCCGATCTACGCCGCCTACGGGTCGAACATGGATCCCGAGCAGATGCTGCAACGGGCGCCGCACTCGCCGATGGCCGGCACCGGATGGCTGCACGGCTGGCGGCTGACCTTCGCCGGCGAGGACATCGGCTGGGAGGGCGCACTGGCGACGGTGGTCGAGGATCCGACGTCGAGCGTCTTCGTCGTCCTCTACGACGTGACGCCCGCCGACGAGGAGAACATGGACCGCTGGGAGGGCTCGGACATCCTCCTGCACAAGAAGATTCGCTGCCGTATCGACCGGGAGACCTCCGACACCACCACCGGTCCGGTGCTGGCCTGGCTCTACGTCCTCGACGCCTGGGAGGGCGGCCTGCCCTCAGCCCGGTACATCGGTGTGATGGCGGATGCCGCCGAGATCGCCGGTGCACCGGCCGACTACGTGCACGATCTGCGCACCCGCCCGGCCCGCAATGTGGGCCCGGGTCCCGGCCCTGCCGAGTAAGAACCCTAGCTCCGGCGCTGCTCGAAATCCCACGCGTCGGAGACCATCTCCTCCAGCGCGGCATGCCGGGGCTGCCAGCCGAGTTCGGCGACGGCCCGATCGCTGGAGGCGATCAGAATGGCCGGATCGCCGGCCCGGCGCTCGACGTCGCGGGCGGCGATGGGCTTACCGGTGACCCGCCGGCAGCAGTCGATGACCTCCCGGACGCTGAAGCCGGTGCCGTTGCCAAGGTTGAAGATCCGGTGCACCCCGGGCTTGGCCTGCCCGATCGCCAGCACATGGGCGTCGGCGAGGTCACGAACGTGGATGTAGTCCCTGATACAGGTGCCGTCCGCGGTGGGCCAGTCGTCGCCGTACACCAGGATCTCCGGCCGGCGGCCGGCCGCCACCTGCAGCACCAGCGGAATGAGGTGAGTTTCCTGCCGGTGCCGCTCACCGAGTCCGGCGTAGGCGCCGGCGACGTTGAAGTAGCGCAGGCTGGCCGCGGCCAGACCGTGTGCCAGTGCGTAGGACGTGATCGCATGGTCGATCGCGAGTTTGGTGGCGCCGTAGGCGTTGGTCGGGCGGGTGGGCGCGTCCTCGGTGATCGGCACCGACTCCGGTTCGCCGTAGGTCGCCGCCGTCGAGGAGAACACCAGTCGCGGAGTGCCGGACTCCCGCATCGCCTCGAGCAGGTCCAGGGTTTTGACGACGTTGCCGTACCAGTACTTCTCCGGGGCCTCGACCGACTCGCCCACCAGCGATCGGGCCGCGAAGTGCAGCACCCCGTCGAAGTTGCCGCCGGGCAGCAACGCGCGGGCGGCGGGAACCAGGTCGTCCTCGACGAACTCCGCCCCGTCCGGCACCGCATCGGCGTTGCCGGTGGACAGATCGTCCACCACCACCACCTGATGACCCTGTTCCAGAAGCACTTTCGCGCAGACACTGCCGATATACCCCGCGCCACCGGTGACCAGTAGTTTCATTCGTCCCACCTCATCTGAACAGCGCTCGCTCGAAAGCTCATCCGAAAAGCGCCGATTGCTCGACGGTGTTGACCAGAACCCGCACCCCGACCGCCAACGCCCGTTCGTCGATGTCGAAATTGGGCTGGTGCAGGTCGAGCTGCGGCCCGACACGGTCCCAGACCCCGAGACGGGCCATCGCCCCGGGAACCTCCTCGAGGTACCAGGAGAAGTCCTCCCCGCCGCCGGACTGGCGGGTATCGGCGAGTACCTCCGGCCCGACCGCCTCGATGGCGTGGGTCATGATCTGGGTGGATCGCTCCTCGTTCACCACCGGCGGCACCCCACGCCGGTACTGCAGGGTGTGTTCGATTCCCAGCGGCGCCAGCAGCCCCGTAACCGCCTCGCGGACAAGGAATTCCATGCCGATCCAGGCTTCCCGGCTGGCGGTCCGGACGGTGCCGGCCAGCGTTCCGCTCTGCGGGATGGCGTTGGCGACCACGCCGGCGTTGGCGGCACCCCAGACCATCACGGTGCTGTGCCGCGGGTCGATGCGGCGGGAGAGGATCCCGGGGAGTCCGGTGATCACGGTGCCCATTCCGTAGACGAGGTCCGCGGTGAGGTGCGGCCGCGAGGTGTGCCCGCCCGGTGAGTAGAGGGCGATCTCGATGGAGTCGGCCGCCGAGGTGATCGGCCCGGCGGTGATGGCGACCCGGCCGACGTCCAGGCGAGGGTCGCAGTGCAGGGCGAAGATCCGCGACACGCCCGCCAATCCGCCCGCGGCGATGGTGTCCAACGCCCCGCCGGGCATCAGTTCCTCCGCGGGCTGGAAGATCAGACGCACCCCGACCGGCAACTCCGGTGCGGCCGCCAGTGCGGCGGCCACCCCGAGCAGCACGGTGGTGTGGGCGTCGTGCCCACAGGCGTGCGACACCCCTGGGACCGTCGAGGAGTAGTCGGCACCAGTCCGTTCCGACATCGGCAGCGCGTCCATATCGGCCCGCAGTGCGACGCGCGGCGCGTGTTCCGGACCGAGGTCGCAGATCAGCCCGGTGCCGCCCGGCAGCGCCTTGGGGTTGAGTCCGGCATCGACCAGACGGTCGGCGACGAACTGGGTGGTGGCGAATTCCTGGCGGCCGAGTTCGGGGTGGCGGTGGATGTGCCGCCGCCACGCGACGAGGTCGTCGTAATGGGAAGCCAGCCACGACTCGGCGGTGTCGGCCAACGGCATCCTGGAAGTATGTCACCGCCCCGCGGCCGCCAGTAGGCTGCCGGGTTGTGAATCCGGACCCCGACCGGGCGGCCCAGGCGCTCGCCCAACGCACCGGCGTGGACCGTCACGACGTCGCCGTCGTCCTCGGATCCGGTTGGGCACCGGCCGCCGAGGCACTGGGCACCGTGAACGCCGGCATCCCGATGGCAGACCTACCCGGGTTCGCCCCGCCCACCGCCGGCGGACACCAGGGCCGGGTGCTCTCCGTGCAGGCCGGCGACCAGCGGGTACTGGTCCTCGTCGGCCGGGTGCATCCCTATGAAGGCCACGATCTGACCCAGGTGGTCCACGGCGTCCGGACCGCCTGCGCCGCGGGCGCAGAGGTGGTGGTGCTGACCAACGCCGCGGGCGGCCTGCGCCCGGAATACCGCGTGGGACAGCCGGTGCTCATCGCCGACCACCTGAATCTGACCGCGCGCTCCCCACTGGTGGGAGCCGAGTTCGTCGACTTGGTCGACGCCTACTCGCCCCGCCTGCGGGCGCTGGCCCGCCGGATCGACCCGACCCTGACCGAAGGCGTCTACGCCGGCGTGCCGGGCCCGCACTACGAGACCCCTGCCGAGATCCGGATGTTGCAGATCCTGGGTGCGGACCTGGTCGGAATGTCCACCGTGCACGAGACCATCGCGGCCCGTGCCGCCGGGGCGGAGGTGCTGGGCCTGTCCCTGGTCACCAACCTCGGCGCCGGCATGACCGGCGAACCACTGCGGCACGAGGAGGTCCTGGCGGCGGGGCGGGAATCCGCGCGCCGGATGGGTGATCTGCTCGCCGCGGTGCTGGCCGCGTTGTAGCCGGCTACCGCGGTGCTGACCGCGCTGTGACCGGCTAGCGCGGTCCGTACTGCCGGTCTCCGGCGTCGCCGAGACCCGGAACGATGTAGGCGACATCGTTGAGCCCGGTGTCGATCGCGGCGGTGAACAGCCGCGCATCCGGGGCCGCGTTCTCCAGCGCTGCCACACCCTGGGGCGCGCACACCACGCACACCACCGTGATGTCCCGGGCGCCGCGGTTGTGCAGCAACTCGATGGTGTGGACCATCGACCCCCCGGTGGCCAGCATCGGGTCGAGCACCATGACCGGCTGGTCGCGCAGGTCCTCCGGGAGCGACTCCAGGTAGGGCACCGGCTCCCGGGTCTCCTCGTTGCGGGCCATGCCGACGAAGCCCACCCTCGCCTCCGGGATCAGCGCGTGCGCCTGATCCACCATGCCCAGGCCGGCGCGCAGGACCGGGACCAGCAGCGGCGGCCTCGCCAGCCGACTGCCGACGGTGTCGGTCAGCGGAGTCCGCACCGGGATCTCCTCGGACTTGGCGTCGCGGGTGGCCTCGTAGACCAGCATGTGGGTGAGATCGCGCAGCGCGGCGCGGAAGGCCGCGTTGTCGCTGCGCTCATCGCGGAGCTTGGTCAGCCGGGCTGCGGCGAGCGGATGGTCGACGACACACACGTCCATGGACCGAAACTGTAGGTCGTTACGCTGTCCGGCATGGCCGCAGAGCTACGACCGATTCGTCTGAGTGTCACCGCCGGCGATTTCTACACGCTGTGGGCGCCCCGCTGGCGGGATGGCGGCGACGAGTGGGAGGGCTTCCTCGGCCTGGGCGAGGAGCTTTTCGCCTTCACCTCGGTGGCCGATCTCGCGGCGTTCGTCCGGTCCGGGTCCGAGAACGACCTCGACGATCACCCCGCGTGGGAGAAACTGGTCGCGGCGAACGCGCACAAGCTCGAGCCGGCGGACGGCAGCACCGCGGACCTGATCGCCGTGCACGAACTGCTGGCCGACAAGCCGACGGAAGATTCCATCGACGCCCTGGCGTTCACGCTGTCGGTGGTGGCCTCGATCGGGTCGGTGTGCGAGCTGCCGACGGTGATGCGTTTCTTCAACGGCAACCCCAATCTGGGACTCATCTCCGGGGGTATCGACCAGTTCACCGGCCGGGCGGGTCGCAAGCGCTGGGACATCATCGGGGATATCGTCGCGCGCGGCTGGGATGCCGTCGTATCCGCCGTCGACGAAGTGATCAGCACCCCCGCGGTCGACGCCGCGGCATCGGCGCGGGCCGCCGCGGAACTCGACGAACCGTGGGAGGACGTTGAGGAGCCCGACGAGTCGGAGTCCGTTTCGGAGGCCGCCTCGGGGTCCGATGCGGACGGGACCGCCACGGGCGGGCGCGCGGCCGGGGACACCGTGGTCCTGGGGACCGACGCCGATTTCTGGGAACAGGTCGGTATCGACCCGGTCCGGGTGATGGCCGGCGGAGGGACGTACTACACCCTGCGCTGCTACTTCGACGAAAAACCGATCTTCCTGGGCCGCAACGGTCGGATCAGCGTCTTCACCTCCGAGCGGGCGCTGGCCCGTTATCTGGCCGACGAGCACGACCACGACCTGTCCCATCTGAGCACCTACGACGACATCCGCACCGCCGCCACCGACGGCTCGCTG
>Ga0116181_1000374_pt1 | contig 40621 bp, 33 predicted proteins | sample AD_UKC075_MetaG_FD_89752 | JGI IMG/M metagenome (GOLD analysis project Ga0116181, IMG submission 89752) | Active sludge microbial communities of municipal wastewater-treating anaerobic digesters from USA - AD_UKC075_MetaG | ecosystem: Engineered > Bioreactor > Anaerobic > Digestate | place: USA... | reverse complement strand
TTCGTGTTCCCCATGTTCCGGGCCAACGCCATCTACGAGGGCGAATACCTGCTCGGCACTTCCATCGCCCGGCCGTTGATCGCCAAGCGCCAGATCGAAATCGCCGAGTTGACCGGAGCCGACGCCGTGTCGCATGGCGCGACCGGCAAGGGCAACGATCAGGTTCGTTTCGAACTGGGCGCTTACGCGCTGAAGCCGAACATCAAGATCATCGCCCCGTGGCGGGAATGGGATCTGCTGTCGCGGGAGAAGCTGCTGGCCTATGCCGAAAAGCACAACATCCCGGTCGAGATGAAGCGCGGGACCAAGTCTCCGTATTCGATGGATGCCAACATGCTGCACATTTCCTATGAGGGCGGCGTGCTGGAAGACCCCTGGAACGAGCCGGACGAAGCCATGTGGCGCTGGTCGGTGTCGCCGGAGCGCGCGCCCGATCAGCCGCGCTATCTCGAATTGAGTTACCGCAACGGCGATATCGTGGCCATCGACGGCGAGACCATGACCCCGGCGGCGGTATTGGCCCGCCTGAATCAGCTGGGCGGCGAGCACGGCATCGGTCGCCTGGATCTGGTGGAAAACCGCTATGTCGGCATGAAGTCGCGCGGTTGCTACGAAACTCCCGGCGGCACCATCATGCTCAAGGCCCATCGGGCCATGGAGTCCTTAACCCTGGATCGCGAAGTCGCCCGCATCAAGGACGATCTGATCCCGCGCTACGCCGGCCTGGTTTACAACGGCTACTGGTGGAGTCCGGAGCGCCAGTTGCTGCAGACTCTGATCGACGCCTCGCAGGTCCATGTGAACGGCACAGTGCGGGTCAAGCTGTACAAGGGCAACGTGATCGTCGCCGGGCGGCAGTCGGACGACAGCCTGTTCGATATGAACATCGCCACCTTCGAGGACGACGCTGGTGCCTACGATCAGAAGGACGCCGAGGGCTTCATCAAGCTGAACGCCCTGCGGATGCGCATCGCTGCGCTGAAAGGCCGTAAGTAAGCTGCCGGCTGGACGGGGCGCCGACTATTCGGTGGCCCCGTGGGGTTGCCGACCCCGCGCATCGGGTTCCAGCGCGGGGAAAGGCGCGGGATGCTTCAGCGCGCCAGGTCCGGCGTCAGGTGGGGCGCCATTTCCTGCAGCAGCGCCTTGAAGATCTTGGGATTGCCGGCGGCGATGTTGCCGGATTTCATGAAGTCGTTGCCGCCGTTGAAATCGCTGACCAGACCACCGGCCTCCTGCACGATCAGCGCACCGGCGGCCATGTCCCATTCCTTCAGGCCGATCTCCCAGAACCCATCCAGCCGCCCGGCTGCCACGTAGGACAGATCCAACGAAGCGGCGCCCGCGCGACGAATCTCCACGCACTTGCCGAAGACACCGTTGAAGAAACTTAGATAGGCGGGTTGATGTTGCGGATGGCGGAAGGGAAAGCCGGTGCCGAGCAAGGCGTTTTCCAGCTGAATGATGCTGCTGACCCGAATGCGTCGATCGTTGACCTGGGCACCCTGGCCGCGCGAGGCAACGAACATTTCCTGCCGGATCGGATCGTAGACCAGCCCGGCTTCCAGGCGATTCTTGTGGCGCAGGCCGATGGAAATGGCGAAATGCGGAATGCCGTGCAGGAAGTTGGTGGTACCGTCCAGCGGGTCGATGACCCATTGGTAATCGTCCTGACCTGGCTGCTCGCCGGTTTCTTCGGCCAGAATGCCATGGTTGGGATAGGTCTTGCGCAAGATCTGGATGATCTCACGCTCGGCCTGGGTGTCCGCTTCGCTGACGAAGTCGTTGCGGTGCTTGGCCGTGACGGTCAGCCGTTCGAGTTGGTCGAAGTGGCGGAGCAGGATACGACTGGCGCTGAGGGCGGCGCGTTTGGCGATGGTCAGAGCTGGATGCATGGCGAGCCGGGTAGCGTGGAAAACACGAACGGCCGGGATATCCGGCCTGGGCTATGATATCAGAATCGGAGCTTTCCTCGGAACTTTCCAATCTTCTGGCGGGAGATCGACTTTGAGCATCGCGGTGGACTATGTCGAAAAGGCCGACCAGCTGGTCGAGGCCGGGCGATTCTTCTTCGAGCGCGGCTGGGCGCCGGCCACCAGCGGCAACTTGTCGGCGCGACTGAGCGATGGCAGCGTGGCCATTACGGTATCCGGCCGCCACAAGGGGCGCTTGAACCGATATGACATCATGATCGTCGATGCCAGCGGTCGCCCGCTCACCGGCAATCGCCGCCCATCGGCCGAGACGCTGTTGCATATCGCCCTGTACCGACGCAATCCTGAGCTGGGTGCAGTGCTGCATTCCCATTCCGTCCAGGCGACCGTACTGTCGTTGCTGGAACAATCGGAATTGCTCCTGTGCCATTACGAGCTGCTCAAAGCTTTCCCAGGCATCAATCATCATAACCAGGAAGTCATGGTGCCGATCGTCGCCAACGATCAGGACATGACGCGCTTGGCCGACACGGTGGAGCAGCGCTTGCAGCAACAACCGAGCGCTCAGGGCTATCTGATCGCCGGCCATGGCCTCTACTCCTGGGGCGAGTCGGTCGAGGCCGCCAGCCAACACATCGAAGCCTTCGAATTCCTGTTCGAGTGCGAGCTGTTGATGCGGAGAGTGCGGGGATGATTCGGGCTATCGTCACCGACATCGAGGGTACGACCTCGTCGCTGTCCTTTGTCCAGGATGTACTGTTCCCGTACGCCCATGCGCGGATGGCCGCCTTCGTGCGTGAACACGACCAGGAACCGGCGGTTGCACGCCTGCTGGCCGAGGCTCGCGCCGTTGCCGGTGGCGAGCTGAGCGAAACCGATCTGGTTGCCCAGTTGCGGCGTTGGATCGAGGACGATCGGAAAGTGACGCCGCTCAAGGCGCTACAGGGCTTGATCTGGGCCGAGGGCTACCGGCGCAGCGATTTCCAGGGCCATGTCTATCCCGACGCTGCGAGTCGGTTGCGGGAATGGCATGCGACGGGAATCGCGCTGTACGTCTATTCCTCCGGTTCGGTGCTGGCCCAGCAGCTGTTATTCGGCCATAGCGAAGCTGGCGATCTCACCGAACTGTTCGCCGGTTACTTCGATACCGCGATCGGCCACAAACGGGAAGCCGCTTCCTATCGCGCGATTGCCGAACGCATCGCGGCTCCACCCGCCGAGATCCTGTTTCTGTCCGATGTGGTCGAGGAACTGGACGCTGCCCGCGCCGCCGGGATGCAAACCGTTTGGCTGGTGCGGGAGGGGACGGTCGATCCCGCTGCGGCTCATCGGCAGGCGCGGGATTTCGCCGCAATCCCGCTGACGTTCCCGTCCGACGAGAGTGCTTGACGCGTTGCAGTGCGCGCCGGCGGCCCGAGCAAGGGGCCGTGTCGCCTCGGTCAGACAGTAGAGGCGTATAATGTGTCTTGTCGGATGTTTTCCGCTGCTGGAGTCCCGTCATCATGAGTAAATCCCTCGCTGAGTTACGTCATGACTATGCTCTGGGTGCGTTGTGCGAAGCCGATGTCGATCCCGATCCCATCAAGCAGTTTCAACGTTGGTTGCAGACGGCGGTGGCGGCCCGCTTGCCCGAACCCAATGCCATGACGCTGGCGACGGCCGATCGGACCGGTCGTCCGTCCGCGCGCGTGGTGCTGCTGAAAGAATGCGATGCCGATGGTTTCGTGTTCTTCACCAATTATCGCAGCGCCAAGGGCCGGCAATTGCAGCAGAATCCGCAGGCCGCGCTGGTATTCCTGTGGCTGGAGCTGGAGCGGCAGGTGCGGGTCGAGGGCGTGGTCGAGCAGATTGCCGCCGCCGAATCCGCCGCCTATTTCGAGACCCGACCGCGGGACAGCCGGCTGGGTGCGCTAGCCTCCCATCAAAGCCAGGTCGTGGCCAACCGGGACATCATGGATCAGCGCTATCAGCAATTGGCTGCGCAATACTCCGAGGGCCCTATCCCGATGCCGGAGCAGTGGGGGGGCTATCGGCTGAAGCCCGACCTGCTGGAATTCTGGCAGGGTCGTCACGGTCGCATGCACGACCGGCTGCGCTATCGTGCGCAACCGGACGGCGGCTGGTTACTGCAACGGCTGGAGCCCTGATGCGCCGCGATCCTGAAGTGCGGGGTTGGTTGCCGGGGTGAGGGTGGAATGGGGCGCTGCCGGAGAGTCGCCGGAGGGTTCGTGCATGTAGCGCTGCAGCAGCGGACGTGCCACCAGCTCGGCGTCGAGTTCGGCGGCGAACACGAATACGCCGCCCAGTTTGCGATGGAGAAACAGGAATTCTCTGGGGGGTAGCCGAAACGACAACGACAGGCTGGCCCTGGATGCCGCCAGGGCCACCCGCTGGGGGAGATCGGATGCGCCCCAGCGATATTCGCCCCGTTCGTTGCGCCATGGCAGGCCCGCCCCCGGACTCCTGGGGTCCTCGAACGGTTCGACGATCAGGAAACACATGTCGGCTACGCGGTCCAGGGTGAGGGTCGAGGCCGAGGCCGGCAGGAAACCCAGTGCTACGACTGCCTGCCGCAAGGGTGTCTTGTCATGCCGGAACGCCGCCCGCACCATGGCGTGGTAGGCGTGCAGGAAGGTCGGCGAAAATTGTTGCACCGCACCAAAATCGAGCAGAACCAGACGATCTTGGCCCTGGTTCGGGTCAAGTTGGACTCGGTAGTTGCCGAAGTGTGGATCGGTCTGTACCAGGCCCCATTCAAAAAATTCCCGCAGAAAAAGATCCAGCCCCGCTTCAGCCAGGCGATTGCGGCGCGCCTGGCTCAGCGCCTGGACTTCGGGACCGTCCACCGTCATTCCGGGTTCGTAGGACAGGGTCAACACCCGCTGGGTCGAATATTCGGGAAAGGGTTCGGGGACTCGATAGCGGTCGTCGTCGGCCAACAAGCGCCGGAAGTGCCGAACGGCGTCCAGCTCCTGCCGATAATCCACTTCCCGATGCAGCATTTCGCGGACCTCCGACATCAGCTCGGGCAAACTGATGAAGCTTGTCGGCAGCAGATTCGAGAACAACAGCAGCGCACCGATCGAATTCAGGTCGCTGTCGATCGATTCCGCGACGCCGGGATACTGGATCTTGATGCACAGCTCGCGACCGTCCGAGCGGCGCAAGGCCCGATGAACCTGACCCAGTGAAGCCGCAGCCAGCGGCTCACGGTCTACTTCCAGCTCATTCAGGCGATCCGCGCCCAGCTCGGCGTACAATACGGCTTCCAGCGCCGGCCAGGCCAGCGGCGGGCTGTCGTCCTGCAAGGTGCGCAGGACATCCACCACCTCCGGCGGCAGCAGGAAATAATCGCCGTACAGGGCCAGTATCTGCCCCATCTTCATGACGCTGCCTTTCAGCTGGCCGAGTTCGTCAACCAGGATGCGGGCTTGCTCTGCCAGCATTTGCCGCCGCTGGGCATGGCGTTGCTCGCCGAAGACGAACATGTTTTCCAGGGAGTAGAAGCCAAGGCGCGCGCTCATGCGCATGCCAGCCGAGGTGAGGCCCAATCCGCGCAGCAAAGCGTTGGTCTGGACTTGGTGGAGGGTATTGCGCTGGTTCGATTTCGACATGGCGAGTTGGAGCGGGGCTGATGGGTGACGAAACCGTAAATAAAAAAGACCGGGCAAACAGTACCCGGTCAATAACCACCATAGGACGGTCATGCAATGAGCGGGGAATTTAGCGTCCCACCATGCATATAAATCCTGGAATCTCGGATTAGAGCCATCTCTTGATCCGACGTTCCATTGGATCCTCAGATTGCAAAGAAATCGAGGATCCAACTTCCGGCAGTACTGCTCCTGCCGCTGAACTGCTCATCGTCGACTATTGCACTGATCGAGCGCTGAAACGGTATTGCGATAGCGCCGTTATTCAGTCGATCGTCGACCGATTTTGGGAATTGGGATAGAGGTGCGACAATTCACCTCTACGAATCAGATAAAGATCGAATACGGGGGCCGGGATATTTTTATGCTCCCGGCGACTGCGTTCGTGCTGCCTGAGAATGACCGTGACATGGCTATGACGATATCCGGTTCCAAAGGCTACGGGCCGTGAGATCACGCGGCCGACATCAGCCGTTCGTTCAGATAACGCTCGCACCCAGTCAACGTCGACAATTTCGGATAGTCGAAGTCGAAGATGGTCACGTTCAGTTCCTTTTCCAGGCCCATCATCAATCGCAGGAAATCGATCGAGTCCAATTCGAGCTGGTCGTGAAAACTGATATCGGGTACGATCGATTGGGTGTCCGCATTCGGGACAACGTCGCCGAGGACTCGCAGAATCGTGTCGCGAATCTGCTCTTGGTTTGTAGTGTTCATCGTTTATTCCTTCTTCCGGAGTATGGGAAGATCAAATTTTGCCATAAATCTTATGCGGCATGTTGCGCCGCAGCATAATTCTCACATCGATCGATCGAAAAAGCAAGCATTCTCCGTGGACCGTGTTTTGACGACTCTGCGAATAACTTAGCAAGAACGATACCAAGTAAAATTAGAATAAACCTACTAATAAAGCGCATTTATGATTCCGACGGTTTTTCCATCAGGGTCGAGAGGTCGTCCAGCGGTTGACCCAATTCCCTGGCGCGCAACAGGCGGCGCATGATCTTGCCGCTGCGGGTTTTGGGCAGGTCGGCCATGAATTCCAGTTCGCGCGGCGCGACCGCCGGCCCTAGTCGGGTGCGGGCGAAGCCGATCAATTCCTTGCGCAGCGCATCGCTGGCGGCATAGCCTGGCTTGAGCGCCACGAACGCCTTGATGATGTTCCCGGCGAACTCGTCCGGTTTGCCGATCATGCCGGCTTCGGCGACCGCTGGATGTTCCATCAGCACGTTTTCCACTTCGAACGGCCCGATCAGATGGCCGGCGGTCTTGATCACGTCATCGGCGCGACCGACGAACCAGAAATAGCCGTCGTCATCCTGGGTGGCTAGATCGCCGCTCAGATACCAGTCGTCGGCGAAACAGCTTCGGTAGCGTTCCTCATCGTCCAGGTAGCCGCGAAACAGGGAAGGCCACGGTATCCGCAGGGCCAGTTCGCCTTCCTTACCGTTGGCCAGTCGCTCCACCCCGCCCGTCGGTCGGCGTCGGACGATGGCTGCTTCGATACCCGGCAAGGGTCGCCCCATGGAGCCGGGCCGCACCTCCAGACTGCGGTAGTTGGCGATCATGATCGCGCCGGTTTCGGTTTGCCACCAGGTGTCGTGGAACGGTTGGCCCAGGGTTTCCTGGCCCCACAGGACCGCTTCGGGATTGAGCGGCTCGCCGACGCTGGCCATGAAGCGCAGGGTGCTCAGATCGTGACCGTGGAGAGGCGTCGGGCCGGCCTTCATCAACATGCGGATGGCGGTTGGCGCAGTGTACCAGACGCTGACGCGTTCCTGGGCGAGGGTCGCATACCAGCGCCGGGCGTCGAATTCGGCCTCGTCCACCACCAGGGTGACCGCATTGGTCAGCGGGGCGATGATGCCATAGGATACCCCGGTGACCCAGCCGGGATCGGCGGTGCACCAGTAGATGTCGCCTGGCCGCAGATCGAGCGCCCAGCGGCCGGTCAGACGGTGGGCGACCACCGCTTCATGGGCATGGATGGCCCCTTTGGGCGCGCCGGTGGTCCCACTGGTGAAATGCAGCAGTGCGGCATCTCCAGGGCCGGTGGTCGGCAGGGGGCGATGATCCGCCGCCGCCGCCAGCAGCGAGTGAAAGGACTGGACGCCGGGTTCGTCGCCGCCGTCGCCGTCGGTCAGCAGAATCTGTTCCAGATGAGGCAGTTGGCTGCGCAGAGCGCGGATCTTGCGCTCGTACAGCAGCCGGGTGGTCACTAGCAGCCGGGCTTGGCTGTTGTTCAGCCGCACCCGCACCGGCTCGGGACCGAAGGCCGAAAACAGCGGGCAGAACACCGCGCCGGCTTTCCAGCAACCCAGCGCCGTCAGGTACAATTCGGGAATCCGTCCGGCCAGCACGCAGACCCGGTCGCCGCGCTCAATGCCGAAACCTTCCAGCACGTTGGCGAAACGATTGCTCAGGCGGGCCAGCTCGGCGTAGCTGAATTCCTGGCGCTCGTCGTTCTTACCCAGCCAGCGCAGGGCGATGACATCCCCCCGGCCTTCCTGCACCTGCCGATCGACCGCCTCCCAGGCGATATTCAGCCGATCGCCCGGCGGCGTTCCCAGCTCGGCGCGGGCGTTGGCCCAGGAGAAACTTGTTCGCAGCCGTTCGGCATCGACCAGATTCGGCGCCGGATCGCCAAGTGTTGGCGCGATGCGCATACCCGTCCAAGCCATAGCCGTTCTCCTCGATTTTTTAGCGTCTTAGCGTTGAGTTTTGGACTAAAACCATTACATCATAAGCGAATGGCGGAATTGGAACGTGGTTTGCTACGTCAATGCCAGGATTGGAATTGCGTTAGCATAATGCGCTTCCGACTCGATCGATCGACCAGCCCCATCCCAGCGGCGACCCCGCGTGAGATTGACCATGACCATTCGTAATCTTGAGTACCTGTTCAAACCCCGTTCCATTGCCGTCATCGGCGCTGGCAAGCAAGCCGGCGGCCCCGAAGTGACCCTGGAGTTCAACCTGATCGAAGGTGGATTCAAGGGACCGGTGATGCCGGTCAATCCGGACCATCAATCCATCGCCGGCGTGTTGGCCTACAAGGATATCGACGACCTGCCGGTGACGCCGGATCTGGCTATCCTGACCACCCCGCTCGAAAAGGCACCGGAACTGATCGATCGTCTGGGGGCGCGCGGGACCAGGGCCGCCCTGCTGCTCAGCCGAGAAATCCTGCAGGATCATCTCGGCATCCGGCCGGGGTTGCTCAGCGCGGGTTTGCAGAAGAACCACCCGGACGGCGGGGAGTTGCTCAAGCAACGGGTGCTGGATGCCGCCAAGCCGCATCTGTTGCGGATCATCGGGCCGGATCACCTCGGTTATGCCGTGCCCTCGAACCAGGTCAACGCCAGCCTGAACGACAACCGGCCTTTGCCTGGCCATATCGCCTTGCTGTGCCAGTCCGCGGCGGTGATGCGCAGCGTGATCGATTGGGCGCGCAGCCGCAATATCGGATTTTCGCACGCAATCTCGGTCGGTACGAGCTGGGATGTGGATTTCGGCGATCTGATCGACTATCTGCTGCGGGATAGCGGCACCCGGGCGATCCTGATGTATCTGGAAAACACCCGCAATCGCCGCAAGTTCGTATCCGCCGCCCGGGCCGCTGCCCGGGTCAAGCCAGTCATCGTCCTCAAGCCGCGCGATTTTCGCGCCGGGCCGATCGAGGATGCGGTATACGATGCGGTGTTCCAGCGGGCCGGCATTCTGCGGGTGAACAACATCGAGCAGCTGTTCAGCGCCGCCGAGACCCTGGCGACGGCCAAACCCGTTTACAGCAATCGGCTGACCATCCTCAGCAACAGTTTCAGCATGGGGTTGATGACCAGCGACAGCCTGACTCGACACAATGGCCATCTAGCCGAAATCAGCCCCGCCACCCGCGAGCAACTGGCGCGCGCCTGCCGACCGGGCTATCCCATCGAGAATCCGGTCGACCTGGGCGACACGGCCGGTCCCGAAGAATATGGCAAGGCTCTGGACATGTTGTTGCAGGAGCCGGGCACCGATGCGGTGCTGGTGGTGCATGCGCCTTCCTCGATCAGCCAAGCGGTCGAGTGCGCCAAGGCAGTGGTGGAGCGTGCCAAGAGCCGGCGGATGATCATGACCTGCTGGATCGGCGAATCGTCGGTGGCGGCGGCGCGCGAGTTGTTCAAGAACGCCCATGTGCCGACTTACGAAGCGCCCGGCGAGGCGGTCGAAGCGTTCATGCGCTTGGCGCGCCATCGCCGCAACCAGGAACTGCTGATCGAAACCCCGAAGTCGGTTCCGGAAGAGTTCACCCCCGATATCGAAACCGCCCGCCGCATCATCGACATTGCCTTGACCGCCGGGCGCAGTCGGCTGAACGCCTATGAAACCAGCGAAGTGCTGGGGGCCTACAAGATCGCCACGATCCCGCTGTATTTCGCCTCCACGCCGGAGGCTGCCACCGATCTGGCTCTCAATCTGGGCGTGCCGGTGGCGCTCAAGATCCTGTCGCCCGATATCGTCAAGAAATCCGATGTCGGCGGCGTGGCGTTCAACCTGAAGAATCCGCTGGAAGTGCTGGTGGCGGCGACCGAGATGCTGAAGCGGGTGCGTGAACTGGCCCCGGAAGCGGTGATCGATGGCTTTGCGGTGCAGCCGATGCAGCCGCGCCACGGCGCTTACGAGTTGATGATCGGCGTGCGCACCGGTCGTCGGTTCGGCCCGGTGATCTTCTTCGGCCTGGGTGGAACCGAATCCGATGTCATCGACGATGTCGCCTATGCGCTGCCGCCGCTCAACATGCAGCTGGCGCGCGATCTGATGACGCGCACTCGCCTGTATTCCCGCATCAGCACCAACCGGGGTCGGCCGGTCGATCTGGACGCAGTCGCCCTGACTCTGATCAAGGTGTCGCAGATGGTGGTCGATCTGGCCGAAGTGGTCGAGATGGACATCAATCCGATCTGGGCGGACGAGAATGGCCTGTTGACACTGGACGCCAACATCCTGATCGAAGCCAGTGCGGTGCCGGCGGCGCAGCGCCTGGCGATTTCGCCCTATCCGAAGGAGCGGGAGCGGGTGTATACCCTGCCGGATGGCCGTTCCTTCCTGCTGCGGCCGATCCTGCCGGAGGACGAGCCGGAGTTGAAGGCGCTGGTCAAGCGGATGCCGGCCGAAGATGTGCGGATGCGGTTCTTCCAGCCGATGCGCGAATTGTCGCACGAGATGGCGGCGCGCTTGACCCAGCTCGACTACGAGCGGGAGATGGCTTTCGTCGTGACCGAGCCGAATACCATCCCCGGCCAGGGCGCGATTCAGGGCGTGGTGCGCTGCAACGCCGATCCCGACATGGAAAAGGCCGAATATTCGATTCTGGTGGATCGCACCATGACCGGCCTGGGTTTGGGACCGATGTTGATGCGCTATATCATCGAATACGCCAAGAGCCGTGGCATGAAGGAGCTGTACGGCGAAGTGCTGCGGGAAAACGAGGCGATGTTGCGGCTCAATCGGGCGCTCGGCTTCAAGATCCACGCCACGCCGGACGATCCGGGCGTCTTGCACGTGTCGCTGCCGCTGGCGTGAGCGACGATGGACGGGGGTGGTCCGATTCCGGTGACCGGTGTCGTCTTGGCAGGCGGCCAAGCCGAGCGAATGGGCGGGCGGGACAAGGGCCTGTTGCCGCTGGCCGGTGAGGCGCTGGTCGCCCATGTGCTTCGGGGGCTGCGCCCACAAGTGACGGAGCTGCTGATCAGCGCCAACCGTAATCTGGCGTCTTATCGGGCATGGGGCTATCCCGTCGTCGCCGATGCCGATGCCGCGCGGTTCCGCGGCCCGCTGGCGGGAATGCTGGCGGCGCTGCGGGCTGCCGTCACGGCCGATGTCCTGACCGCGCCGTGCGATGCGGCGATGTTGCCGCCCGACTACGCCCAGCGGATGTGGGCGGGTCGGGAACGGATGCAAGCGACCGTCAGCGTCGCCGAGTTCGGCGGTCGGTCGCAGCCGGTGTTCGCGCTGCTGCCGGTCGCGCTGGCGGACGATCTGGCCGCTTGGCTGGCCGCTGGCGAGGGTGGGGTCGGGCGGTGGCTGCAGCGGCATCGGCCAGCGATGGTGGCGTTTCCCGACTGGCCGATGCCGTCGGGCCATAGTGGCAATATCAATACCCCGGAGGAACTGGCGCGGCTGGAGGCGCAGTGGCCGGGCAGGGTGCAGGGGCATGGGCGAAACCGAGACTGAAACATCGTCCGGCGGGGATGCACGCGCAGCCGCTCGCCAGCATACGACGCAGCTGCTGAAGATGCTGCGCGGCTATGGTCCGGTCGCCGAGCTGGAACCGGCGACGACGGCCAAGCCAAATGCGGTAGCTGAAGCTGCGACAGGGTATGTCCTCCGGCGGGAAGCGGCTCCGCATCGGCCACTACTGTCCCCACCGTCTCCACCATCCTCACCGTCTCTGTCCCCACCGTCTCCACCGTCCCCACCATCTCTGTCCCCACCGTCTCCACCGTCCTTACCGTCTCCGGCAAGCCAGCCTCCGCACGACGCTCCGATTCCGTCGGTAGGCGAGTTATTGTGTCGCCAGCCCAAGGAATTGCAGCAGGGGACCTTGGGGCCGTTGCTGGGGCAGGTTGGGCAGTTCATTCGCCATGGCCAGATCTTTCGCGCCTACCTGCCGCCACACTTGCTCGACCATGCCGTGCTGGTTCGCATGGATCAGGACCATTGGACGGTGCATACCGATTCGGCCAGCTGGGCCACCCGGCTGCGCTATGCTTTGTACAATATCCGGGTGGCGCTGGGCCAGCAGCTCAAGATTCCGCTTCCCAAACCCCATATCCGGGTGATTCCGCCGGATCAGTCGTCGCCACCGCAGTGGCCCCGCCTGACCCTGACCGAGCGCAATGCCCAGCTGCTGGAAGTCACGGCCCGCAACATGCCCGATCCGCGGTTGAGCGCGGCGCTGCGCCGACTGGCGACGCGAGGCGGTCCGCTGCCCGATCCGCCCGAACGCGATTGTTGATCCCTTCCGATTTTTCGACGATGGCGGATGTTTCCTCGTGTTGTACCACTACCAAAGCAATCGACTGGAAGTCCTGAGCGATCGCCTGGCCGAGCTGTTGCGCCAGCCGTTGCGTGCGCCGCTTGGCCAGGATGTCATCGTCACCCAGAGCAACGGCATGGCGCGCTGGCTGGCATTGCGGTGGGCCGATCGCCTGGGAGTCTGCGCCAATCTGAGCGTTCGGTTTCCGTCCACCTTCCTGTGGGAGATGAGCCGGGCTGTTCTGCGACGCCTGCCGTCCACTTCGAGCTTCGACAAGCCGATTCTGAGCTGGCGCTTGATGAAGTTGCTGCGCGAGTTGGAAGAGACAGCGCAGTTCGCCGGATTACGCGCCTATCTGGGAAACGGCGACGACGATTTCCGCCGCTATGAACTGTCCTGCCGCATCGCCGACTGCTTCGATCAATATCTGGTCTACCGGCCGGACTGGATCGAAAAATGGGAGGCGGGCGAGGACGAGGACTGGCAGGCGGAGCTGTGGCGGCGCTTGGTGCGTAATGGCGAAGCGCACCGGGTGCAGGTCCAGCGCCGATTCCGCGCGGCCTTGCAACAGGGCGATGCGGCGCGCGGCCACCTGCCGGAACGGGTCGCCGTTATCGGCGTGGTTGCGTTGCCGCCGCTGTATTTGGATCTGCTGGCGGCTTTGGCCGGCGTGCTGGATGTGCACTTGTTCCTGCTCAATCCCTGCCGGGAGTATTGGGGCGATATTCAAGCCGAGCGCGATCTGGCCCGGTTGGATGAGGATATCGATCCCGACGACGCCTATCTGACGGTCGGTCATCCGCTGCTGGCTTCGCTCGGCAAGCAGGGCCGCGACTTCATCGACCTGGCGCTGACCTATCCGGGTATGGAGTGGGATGGCTTCGTCGAACCGGAGGGCGATGATCTGTTGCATCGCCTGCAGGCCGATATCCTGCATTTGCGCGAGCCAGGCAGTGGCGATGTTCCGCCCTGGCCGCTGCGGCCGGACGACCGCTCGTTGCAGGTGCACGTCTGTCATGGGCCGATGCGCGAGGTCGAGGTGTTGCACGACCAGTTGCTGGCGCTGTTCGAGGCTCACCGCGACCTGCGGCCATCGGATGTGATCGTGATGGCCCCGGATATCGCCATCTATGGGCCGTTGATCGAGGCGGTCTTCGGCTCGGCGCCGCGCGGCCGCTGGATTCCGTTCAGCGTCGCCGATCAGGGCGTTCCCGCCGAGAATCCGCTGATCGAAGTGTTTTTCAACCTGCTGGATTTGGGTGGCGGTCGCTTCGCCGCCGAGCAGGTTCTGGGCGTGCTGGAACCGTCGGCAGTGCGACGCCGGTTTGATCTGACCGAAGACGATCTAGAGCAGATCCGCCGCTGGGTGCGGGAGACCGGCATCCGCTGGGGGATCGACGCCGACAGCAAGCGGACCCTGGATTTACCAGCCACCGCCGAACATACCTGGCGAACCGGGTTGGATCGCCTGTTGCTGGGGTACGCGCTGCCGGGGGAAGGCCGCCGTCTCTATGGCGATCTATTGCCCTACGACGAAATCGAGGGCAGCGCGGCGCAAGCCCTGGGCGGCCTGCAGCATTTCACCGAGGCGTTGTTCGGACTGGAGGCCCTGTTGCGCGAACGGCGACCGTGGGCGGCATGGATCACGGTGCTAGGCACGGTGCTGGAGCAATTCTTCGATCCGCGCGAGCGCGAGGAGAACGAGCTGCAGCTGATCCGCAACGCCCTGGCGACCCTGGACGATCATGCCGCACAGGCGGGTCTGGTCGAACCGGTGTCGCTGGCGGTGGTCGAGTCGGCCCTGCGTCAGCAGTTGAACACGGTCGAAAGCGGAGCAGGGCGCTTTCTGAGTAGCGGGGTGACCTGCTGCGCCATGGTGCCGATGCGCAGCATTCCATTTCCGGTAGTGTGTCTGCTCGGCCTGAATGACGATGCCTATCCGCGTCCGCAGCCGTCGGCCGGTTTCGATCGCATGGCGACCCGCTTCCGCCGCGGCGACCGCTCTCGTCGGCAGGACGACCGCTATCTGTTTCTGGAGACGCTGCTGTCGGCCCGCCGTTGCCTCTACCTCAGCTATGTCGGCCAGAGCATCCGCGACAACGCGCTGTTGCCGCCTTCGGTGCTGGTGGGTGAGTTGCTGGATGTGGTGGATCGCAGTTTTCAGCGGGCCGATGGCGGCCGCGCCAGCGAACAGCTGGTGACCCGCAATCCCTTGCAGGCGTTCAGCCGGCGCTATTTCGCTGGCGATCCGCGCTGGCTCAGTTACGCCCAAGAGTGGGTCGAGGCCAGCCGTCAGGCCGGTCGTGGCGAACGGGAGCCGGAGCCGTTGTTGATGACCGAGCTGCCGGAACCGGAGCCCGCTTGGCGCATGGTGAACCTGGACGGGCTACTGCGGTTTTTCCGTCATCCGGCTCGCTGGTTGCTGCGGGAACGGCTTGGCATCCGTCCGGAGGAGGATGCGGAGGCGCTGGAAAACCGTGAACCGTTCGTGCTGGGTGGCCTGGAGAACCATCAAGTGCTCGGGCGGATGCTGGAATTGCACCGAGAAGGACAGCCGTCGGTGGAAATTGCCCGGATCATGCGGGCGGGCGGCGCGTTGCCACACGGCCAGGTCGGCGAATACGCCTTCGCCAAGGCTCAGGAGCGCGTGACCCGCTTCGCCGGGCGACTGGGTCGGGTGCTGCCGCGCGCCAAGGGTGAAGCGCTGGAGGTGGATTTGACCCTGGGGGATTTCTGGCTGACCGGACAACTGACCGGTCTGACGCCGGATGGCTGGGTGAGTTATCGGCTGGCCAGCATGAAGGCCAACGACTATCTGCAGTTGTGGCTGTATCACTTGGCGCTGAACGCTATGGCTCCGGCGGGTATGACGTTGAACAGCCACTGGCTGGCGGAGGACCAGGATGTGCTGCTGGAGCCGGTCGAGGATCCACGCGCCCAGCTGCATGACTTGCTGACCTGGTACTGGCGTGGTAGTCGCCAGCTGTTGCACTTCTTTCCCAAAGCCGCCTTCGCCTATGTCGGGCAGCTGCGCAAGGATCGTAATAACGATGCCGAATCAGCCCTGCGGGCGGCCCGGACGATGTGGGAAGGTAGCCCGTTCCGCCCGGACCGCGCGGAACGGGACGATCCCTATTACCGTCTGGCGTTTCGCGATAGCGATCCGCTGGACGCAGAATTCACGACGGTGGCAGAGGCCGTGTTTGCGCCGTTGCTGGAGCGTCTTTCGACGACCCTTTCACCTGTTTAGCACAGTCAAGTGAAGACGTTGGTGGTTCAAACTGGTATCGAGCGCCTGGAAATTTTGGATCACCGCTTCAATGGATGTGATGTCCACTGGCTCTAAATCAGCCATCTTCAATTCTGTCGGTAACTTGGCGCCAAGCTCCTGTCTAGAAGAGAGACACAATACCTCTGGTGGTTCTCCATCCGTGGTGAATTCAATACTGAACTCGGCATTCTGGCCAGGGATATCGATGCGTTGGCCTGCCTCCAGATAGGCATTGGGCGTATAACGGTTAGGATAAATACGAGCGATTTTGCCACTCTCATCTCGATAGTAGCAATAGAGATAGCCTGCTTCGGAGAGTTGAACAGATAGATTCAGCCGCTCGCCGACATGGTAGACTGGATTAGAGCCACGTGCTGTATCTAGTTGAATAATGATAGGTTTCTGGTTGATTGTGAGTGCTGTGGCAGCAGAAGAAATGTCAGGTTGAATAATGATAGGTTTCTGGTTGATTGTGGGTGCTGTGGCAGCAGAAGAAACGTCAGGAGGTGGAATATCTTTGTCGGGAGATGATTTCGTTGTTGGGTTGGTAAAGTAGAAATATAAAGGGATCCCCAGCAGTGCAGTGATGGATAGCGCTAATATCGAAGCGCCCAAAGCGCCTAAAAACCTGGGTCGGTACTGCTTAACAGAGTTGCCGTCAGTTTGGGAAATCAGAGTCTCCGTTATCATCGAAATGGCAGGGCGGGACGGAAGTATTTGGGTCTGCTCATCGGTTATGGCTTGTGCTAGATCCTGTTGAAACGCCTCGATAGTTGTATACCGTGCTTTCATCTTGACGGCTAGTCCTTTCAGCAGCACGCTTTCGGTTGTCCCCGGCATAGGTACCCCAAGCATCGATGGGGGTTGTAGGCGATCTTCATGTACTCGTGCTGGCGCCTCCGGCGGTAGTTGTCCTGTTATAGCGTAATAGAGCGTTCCCGCCACCGCATACACATCGGTCCAAGGACCTTGATGGCCATGGGTATAATATTGTTCCAGCGGTGCGAATCCTCGCTTGAAGATCACCGATAGACTGTGACTGTGATCGTTCTCCAGCATGGCAAATCGTGCTGCTCCAAAATCGATCAACTTCACTTGTTGGCTGTGCGTCAGGTAGATGTTATCGGGGCTAATATCTCGGTGAATCAATCCGGCAGTATGGATTTCTCGTAATGTATCCATCACAGGTGATAACAGTTGAAATGCTTTCACAAATGGTAATCGACCACTCTGAGTAGCGATATGCTGTTTTAAAGTCATACCATTTAAATAACTCATGACTAGATAGCCAGTGCCATTTGCAGGGAAGAAATCACGTACTGCCACAATTCCAGAATGCTCGCTGAATTGCGCTAAAATTCTGGCCTCATCTAGAAATTTTTCAAGCCCATGAGTGAATATCTGACGTGCCTCGCTTTCTGTATTATGTCCGCAAGCTGATACTGTGACGCCGTCAGATGCACGAGTGGCGAAGCCTCGCGGTAAAAATTCTTTAATTGCCAATTTAGTGGCCAAAATCAGATCATAGGCTAGGTAGGTAACACCAAATCCCCCTTCACCTAAAATTCGCCCAATTAGATACCGATCTTTCAATAATGTGCGTGGTGGTAGATAAAAATCATTGTTAACTGCTGAGCCTTTTTCCTGATAGCCACAAAGCGGACAAACTGAAGCCTCGTCAGTTGTAGTCATACAGCCCATGCATAAATACTGCGAATTCATGTTTCACCTTCGCTATTGCTGGGATACTTTATTTGGTTGGTGATCACTTGATAACCAGAGACTGAATCCACTGGTCTGTTGTTTTCTGGAATAGCAACCCGTTGTCCAGCGTTAGGATAGGCATTGGGATAGAATCGATTGGGGAAGACACGAGTGATTTTCCCGATCTTATCGCTGTAGCAACAGTAGAGGTAACTATCATCGGAAATCTGTGCGGTTAAGTCTAGGAGTTCACCTACTCAATCAGTCGAACGTGTGCCCACATCAGCGGAATATCCTAGAGTGCCTTTTTTAGTGTTGGAACTGCTGCTTTTTCTATCACTGTCATCGCTACTACTATGACTATCATCGAGATAACAGCCGATGCTACCATCGATTCTATCTGCTATGATGTCCTTGTCAACCTGGGTAATGACTCCAAGAATGTAGTAGCGAGGCACCTCAAAACCTGCTTGGATATCGATAAGTTGTTGCACTGCTAATACACACGCTTGTCGAGATCAAAATCAACGAAGGTGGATGAATTGCTCTTGGTAGACATTTTGGCGATAGTGGAGATCAGCATTTCCTTGGTGTCTGCTTGCATCTATCCTGTTGTGCCAGGGATACTGGCGCTGATTGCCATGTAATTCTTACTTACTCGTCTGTTTCAAATCTTGGAGTTATTCAGAGCAATAATGAAGTGATGGAAGGCCAGAAATATAGGGATGTAGCGGAAAGAGTTTCTTTGATGCGTCTAAGGTGCTTTTTGAACAAATGCCGCAATATGCGGCTATAAAATGCTGGCCATAAGGCAGGCGAATTTTTGTTTGTTTCGAAGCAATTTTATGGCGACTGATGGAGAATATTATGAAACATTTTATAGGTATGTTGGGTATGGTTGTTGCTATTTCTGTTGGTTATGCTGGAGACTATAATGTAGCAGATTTTGGCGGGAGATTGCCAACTAGTAGTGAGTTAGTTAATGCGCTTAAACCGCCGCCGAAAGCTAGAGGTATCATAATACATGGCAGTAATGATAAACAAAATATAGTTCAAGAAAAACCAAAAGCGATATCTATGCAAATACAATTCGATTATAATTCTTCCGAACTAACCCCTGATTCTAAATCAAAACTGGATGTGGTAGCTACAGCGTTAAGTTCAGCTGCGCTGACGAATTTTAAATTTAAAATTGAAGGTCATACGGATTCTAACGGATCATCAGCTTATAATCTAAAGCTTTCACAGCTTCGTGCGCAATCAGTAGCAAAATATTTGCATTCGCATGGTGAAATAAGCATGGATCGGTTGGAAATTGTTGGTAAAGGGATGACTCAGCCTGCAAATTCTGTTGATCCTAATGCTCCAGAAAATAGAAGGGTAGTGATTGTTAATGTTGGTAATATGTAGCAGCTTAACATAATGGTTCACCGACTTTATCGGGGGCACTGGAACGTGACTGGGCTCAATTGAGATTTCCCGTGGTTGCCACAAGATACAGGGACATGGTAGCAAGAGCCGAATAGTGGGAAGCTGACGGGGTATGTCTGCGGATGGACTGCCGACGATACTAATCACTCTTGCTGTGCCCTTGGATTTGCCCGATGTGCGAGTGTTGTTCCACGGGATACTGGAAGTCGAGGTGGAAGCACCTTGCAGACTACTTGATGCCACCGCTGTGGTCGAGAAATTGACCGGTCTCACGGATTAGAATTAATTACCATTCTGGCGCCATGCAAATCTGGCCACACACTTGAATCTCAGCAATTCCCGGTTTTTTATTTCAATCAGCAGGGTATGGGACAGGTATATCGTCGGCGTAGCTACGCACCGGTCGATTGCTTGGGTATTGACAGTATCAGCTGAATTGTGAGCGGCTAATAAAGCCTTTTAACCAACTCATCGAATGAATTGAATAACTGTACGCCAAACGAACGAAAATCAGTGTTCATGGCATCTTTGTATTTAAGATGCCATGAACACTGAAACGAAGCACTGAGATGATTTCCTGGGCTTTATGGACGCGATCGCTGTGGAAATATCTGTTAACCAGGAACTGCACGTAATTTTGGACCATTATAGCGCGCATAAGAAGTGCGGCGCGTGGCTGACTGCGCACCCGAAGGTCCATTCCACTTTACGCCAACCTCAGCCTGTTGACTCAACCAAGTTGAAATCGAGCGCGCGGTCCAAGGCTTGCCGCTTCGCGATACCTTCGTAATACTATTGTTAATTTACGCAATTGAGCACTAGTTTTCGGCCCTTCAGAAATCGCTGCTTATAGAACTAAACCTGACTTTTGGGTCGCGCGGCTTGAAGTCCTTGCGGCGTTTATGGTTGTGTGGGTTTCTCCAGCTGCCGCCTGAAGGCGGCGTAATACAGCACCGGAATGAAGATCAGGGTCAGCAGGGTGGAGACCAGGATCCCGAAGATCAGCGAAATCGCCAGACCGCGGAAGATCGGATCGTCCAGGATGAACAAGGCACCCAGCATGGCCGCCAGCGCGGTAAGGATGATCGGTTTGGCCCGCACCGCGCTGGAACGAATCACCGCCTCCTGGAACGGCACGCCATTGGCGACCTCCAGGTTGATGAAATCGACCAGCAGGATGGAATTGCGCACGATGATCCCGGCCAGTGCGATCATGCCGATCATCGAAGTGGCGGTGAACTGGGCGTGTAGCAGAGCGTGACCGGGCATCACACCGATGATGGTCAGCGGAATCGGCGCCATGATGATCAGGGGAATGAGGTAAGAGCGAAACTGCGCCACCACCAGCAGATAGATTAGGATCATGCCCACCCCATAGGCAATGCCCATGTCACGGAAGGTCTCGTAGGTGATCTGCCACTCGCCGTCCCATTTCAGGCTGTAGCCGTAGGGGCTGTCCGGCTGGCGGATGAAGAACTGCGCCAGCGGGCCACCGGCGATAGCGGTTTGTTGTAGCTGCGCGAAAATCTCGAACATGCCGTACAGCGGACTGTCGAGCGTGCCGGCCATGTCGCCGAACACGAACACCACCGGCAGCAGATCCTTGTGATAGATGGCGTTTTCGCGTTGGGTCTGCTCGATGTCGACGATTTCCGACAAGGGCACCAGCTGGCCGCTTTGGCCACGGGTTTTCAGCGCCAGCACCGCAGCGGCATCGGCCCGATCGGCGATCGGCAATTCCAGGCGCAGCGGGATCGGATATTTGGCGCTGGTGGAATGGAGATAGCTGACATCCTCGCCGCGCACGGCGGTATTGAGGTCGGCAGCGACACCCTGCTGCGACACACCGAGCAGGGCGGCCTTGGCGCGGTCGACGTGGGCGATCAGCCGCTCGGCCGGGGCTTCCACTGTATCGTCGATGTCGACGATGTCCGGCGTGGCCTGGAAGATGTCTTCCACCCGCTTGGCCACGGCGATCTGGCCGGGATAGTTGAGGCCATAGATCTCGGCCACCAGCGGCGACATCACCGGGGGGCCAGGCGGCACCTCCACCACCTTGACGTTGGCGTGGTAGCGCTTGCCGATGTCCACCAGCGGCCCGCGCACCGCCAGGGCGATATCGTGGCTTTTGCGCTGGCGGTGTTTCTTGTCGACCAGATTGACCTGGATGTCACCGACATTGGCCCCGGAGCGCAGATAATACTGCCGCACCAGGCCGTTGAAATTGATCGGGGCAGCGGTGCCGGAATAGACCTGGTAGTCGGTCACTTCCGGGACGGTGGCCAGATAACGGCCCAGCTCGCCCAAAACCCGCGTGGTCTGCTCCAGCGAGGTGCCTTCCGGCATATCGACGATCACCTGAAACTCCGACTTGTTGTCGAAGGGCAGCATCTTCAAGACCACCAGCTGGAAGTAGGCCAGGCTGACCGAACCGCCGATCAATAGCAGGACGCCAAGACCCAGCACCCAGCGTAGTGGCCGTCCGCGCCGTCCGCGCAAGAACGGCCCGACCACTCGCCGGAACAGGCGATGGGCGAAATCTTCCTGGCCGGCCGTATGAGGCGCATGGGCGGGTGCATCCGCGGTGTCGGCCGCCGCCGCATGTTTTTCCACCACCCGGTGCAGGACCTTGTAAGTCAGCCACGGCGTGAACACGAAGGCCACCGCCAGCGAGATCAGCATGCCCATGCTGGAGTTGATCGGAATCGGGCTCATGTACGGCCCCATCAACCCGGACACGAAAGCCATCGGCAGCAGGGCGGCGATCACGGTGAAAGTGGCCAGGATGGTCGGACCGCCGACCTCGTCCACCGCCAGCGGAATCGCCTCGACCAGGCGATGCCCGCCCAGATGGATATGGCGGTGGATGTTCTCCACCACCACGATGGCGTCATCCACCAGGATGCCGATGGAGAAGATCAGGGCGAATAGCGACACCCGATTCAGGGTAAAACCCCAGGCCCAGGAGGCGAACAGGGTAATGGTCAGGGTCAGGATCACTGCCGCGCCGACGATGATCGCCTCGCGCCAGCCCAAAGCGAACAACACCAGCACGATCACCAGGCTGGTGGCGAAGATCAGCTTGTGGATCAGGGTCATCGCCTTGTCGTTGGCGGTGACGCCATAGTTGCGAGTCACGGTGACGTTGACGCCCTCGGGGATGAAAGCGCCCTTGAGCTGTTCGACCCGTTCCAGCAGCTGATCGGCGATCTGGACCGCGTTCTCGCCCGGTTTCTTGGCGACGGCCAGCGTCACCGCCGGAAATTCGCCACGGGTCTGGATGCCACTCTCCTGGGCCGCCGGGCCAGTGCCCAGCCAGACGTAATGTTCGGGCGTATCGGGGCCGAAGGTGACCGTGGCGACATCGGCCAGATAGACCGGCGTGCCTTGATGCAAGCCGACCACCAGCTGGCCGACCTCGTCCGGATCGACCAGGAAACTACCAGCCTGGACCAGGATTTCCCGATTGTCGCCGACCAGTGCGCCCGCGTCGGCCGAGGTGTTGGCGGCTTGCAGCGAGCGGCGCAGATCGGCCAGCGACAGTCCATAACCGGCCAGCTTGACCGGATCGAACTGCACCCGCACCACTTGATCGGGCGCCCCGATGGTATAGATGTCGCGGGTGCCGGCGACCCGCTTCAGCTCGGTTTCCAGGGTATGGGCCACTCGGGCCAGGTCATCGGCACTGCGGTGGGGATCTTCGGTCCACAGGGTCAGGCCGATGATGGGTACGTCATCGATACCCTTGGGTTTGACGATGGGCTGGCCGACCCCGAGGTTGGTCGGCAGCCAGTCGGCGTTGGAGTAGAGCTTGTTGTAGAGCCGGACGATGGCGTCGGTGCGCGGTTGGCCGACCAGGAACTGTACGGTCAATACCGCCATGCCAGGCCGCGAGATGGAATAGATATGTTCGACCCCCTCGATCTCCGACAGCAGTTGTTCGGCCGGACTGCTGACCAGCCGCTCCACTTCCTGCGCGGTCGCGCCTGGAAAGGCGATGAATACGTTGGCGAAGGTGACGTTGATCTGCGGCTCTTCTTCGCGCGGGGTGACCAAGACCGCGAAGATCCCCATCAGCAACCCGACCAGGGCCAGCAGCGGGGTGATTTCACTCAGCAGGAATTTCTTGGCAATGGCCCCGGCCAGACCGAGGCGTGGTTCGCGGGTGTCGTCCATGTCACTAGCTCGCGTTGCGTTGCTGCTGATCCTTGAGGCGGACGCCAGCCTGGATCGGGTCCAATGCGACCTGCTCGCCCGGTTCCAACCCGGCCAGAATTTCCACGACCTCTCCCTCGATCCGACCGGGCCGCACTTGCCGCAGGCTGATCCGGCCGTCTTTGACCACATAGACCGCGCTCACTTCGCCGCGCTGGGCCAGGGCCTGGCGGGGGATGGTCAACTGACGATCGTCGCCGACCCGGAAGGCGGTCTTGACGAACATGCCGGGGTAGAGTCCCCCGGTCTTGGGGGGTAGATAAACGCGGACCTTGAAGACGTTGCTCTGCGGATCGGCGTAGGGAAAGAAAGTCAACCGGGTGGCTGCGATGCCGTTGCCGCCATTCGGCTGCAGCACCTTGGCGTGCTGATGTTGCCGCACCGGCACGATCAGGCGTTGCGGCACGTTCGCCACCACGCGCAATTCATCCAGCGAAAAGCCGGTCATCAGTGGCTTGCCGGGCTGGACCGTTTCACCCAGCTGGACATGGCGTTCCAGCACGATGCCGCTGTAGGGCGCGTTGATGGTGGTGTAGCCGAGCGACTCCTTGGCCTGGGCGACCCCGGCTTGAGCGGCTTCGAGCCGGGCCTTGGCAGCGTCGAGGGTGGCGGTGGCGGCGTCCATCTGGGCCTTGGCGACCAGCTGTTTCTCGAAAACGCCGCGAATGCGGTTGTATTCGGCTTGCGCCTCCAGGAAACGGGCCTGCGCTTCGCGCAGATTGGCCTGGGCCTGGTCGAGACTGGCGCGCTGCTCGATATTGCGCAGGCGCATGATCGGAGCGCCCTGGGCCACGAAGTCGTTGACGTCGACCATGATGTTCTCGACCCGCCCGGCGGTCTGGGCCGATACGGTGCTCTGGTTGACCGCTTCGATCACGCCATCGAGGATGACCTCGTTGGGCAAGGTTTGCCACTGCGCTTCGGCGACTGGCAAGACGGGTTCGGCGGCGACCGGCAGTCCCGGCAGCGCGACCAGTAGACAGAAGAACGACAGGAGACGGGTCGGTATGGCCATGGCGATTGTCCTGAAGCCCGGCAAAATAGGATGGTTTACATATTAGTAAATTCTAATATATTGGAGAGCACCCGAGCAAGGATGAAAATCGAAGTTTTGGCGCGCCTCAGTCGATCAGCAGGGCCGGGACCAGCAGGGCCATGGTTTCGGCCAACTCGCAGGCGGCGCCGAGGGTGTCGCCGGTCAGTCCGCCCAGGCGGGTCATCAACCAGTGGCGCAAGACGATGAACAGCGCGGCCAGCGCGGCCAGCATCACAGCGCCGTGCCATTCCAGCAGGGCGACGGTGGCCGCCGCGACCAGCAGGCTCAGCAGGCCGCAACTCAGGCGCGGCAAGTAGCGGGCGTAAGGCGTGCCCAGGCCATCGGTGCGCACATAGGGGGTGGTCGCCAACAACAGGACGATGAAGGTGCGGCCCAGCACTGGGGTCAGCAGCAGGATGACGCGCGCATCGCCGGCCAGCAGCATTTGCAGCGCGGCGAATTTGTTGAGCAACACCAGGACGATGGCGATGATAGCCAGCGGACCGCTGCGCGGGTCCTTCATGATGGTCAAAGTGCGGTCGCGGTCGCCCTGGCCGCCGATCCAGGCGTCGGCGGTGTCGGCCAGCCCATCCAGATGCAAGCCGCCGGTCAGCAGTACCCAAACCGACAAGACCAGCGCCGCCAGCACGCCGGGATCGATCACCCACAGCGCGGTATGCAGCCCGGCCAGCAGGGCGCCGATGAGCAGGCCCACCAGCGGGAAGCACAGCACCGACAGGCCCAGTTCTTCGGGCCGCGGCGGCTGGCTGGCCGCCGGGATCGGCAATCGGGTCAGCAGCTGCAGGGCTAGCGCGAGCGCGCGGATCATGCCAGGCGACCGTTGTGGAACACCAGATGGGGCTCGGCATCCGGATCGCGATGCACGCGCATCCGGCTGACGGCGGCGAAGGGCACCTCCATCCGCCAGATGCGGTGGATCGGCATGTCGAGCAGTCGCCGCAGAATCATCCGGATCACACCGCCGTGGGCCACCAGCAGGACATGTCGGCCGCGATAGCGTTCCAGCAAGGCGTCCCAGGCCACGCCGATGCGTTGATCGAACGCCCCAACCGGCTCGCCGTCCGGAATGGGATGGGCGACCGGGTCGCGCCAGAACCGGCCCAGCGCCGCCGGGTCTTCGTCATGCACTTCGGCCACGCTGCGTCCTTCCCACACTCCGAAGCGGATTTCGCTGAAGCCATGGGCGATCTCCAAAGGCCGGTCCAGCCGCTGCGCCAGGGTTTGGGCGAAGGCGGCACAGCGGATCAGTGGCGAACTGATGATGGCCTCCCAGTCCTGGTAAGTTCCGACAGCCGTTTGCATCTGTTCCCAACCGCGTGGACTGAGCGGATCGTCCACCGCTCCGCGGAATTTCTGGCCTCCATCCGGCTCGCCATGCCGCAACAGATCTACGATGGTGAAGTCGTTCATTGTTGAGAAACTCCCGCTTCGGCGAAGGTGGCCATGCGGGCGTGCAGGGCGGCCGCCGCGCGTAGCAGCGGCATGGTGACCGCCGCACCGCTGCCTTCGCCCAGGCGCATGTCCAGTTGCACCAGGGGCTTGGCGTCCAGGGCTTCCAGCAGGCGACGGTGACCCGGCTCGGCCGAACAATGGGAATAGATCAGCCAGGCGGCGGCTTCCGGCCGCAGCCGCACCGCCGTCAGCGCGGCGGCGGTGGTGATGAAGCCATCCACCAGCGCCGGCATGCCCAACTGGCCGCAGCGCAGATAAGCCCCAACCAGCGCGGCGATTTCGAACCCGCCCAGCTGCTGCAACACGGCCAGCGGCTGATTGCCGCGATGGAAGGCCAGCGTCTGATCGATGACCTGGGCCTTGTGGCTGACGCCGGTGGCGTCCAGTCCGGTGCCGGGTCCGGCCAGTGCCACAGCGGGCAGCCCAAGCAGGGCGCAGGCCATGGCGGTGGCGCTGGTGGTGTTGCCGATGCCCATCTCGCCGCCGATGAACAGCTGCGCGCCGCCGATGGCGGCCCGCTCGGCAGCATCGTGGCCGACCAGTAGCGCTTCCTGCAGTTGTTCGGACGTCATGGCCGGCTCGCAGGCGAAATTGGCGGTGCCGGGACCGACCCGCTCATCCAGCACGCCGGGCAGCTCTTCCAGCGGTTGCACCGTGCCGACGTTGATCACTTCCAGGCGGGCGTTCCATTCCTGGGCCAGGACGCTGATCGCCGCGCCGCCCCGGGCAAAGTTGCGGACCATCTCGGCGGTAACCACCTGGGGAAAGGCCGATACCCCTTCGGCCACCACCCCGTGGTCGCCAGCGAACACCGTGATCCAGACCTTATCGAGTTGCGGCTGTTGGGTGCCCTGCATGGCCGCCAGGGTGATGCCGAGATCTTCCAGGCGGCCGAGCGAGCCGGGCGGTTTGGTCAATTGCATCTGGCGCTGGCGGGCGTCCGCCAGCACGGCGGCATCGGGAGCGGGAATCGGATCATCAAACCAGCGATGGCTCATGCGGGGCAATCCTTGAGAGTGAGAGGAAGACCGGCGATCACGAAACTGACCCGGTCGCAGCGTTGGGCGATGGCCTGGTGCAGGCGGCCGGCTTCGTCGCGAAAACGGCGGGCCAGCGGATGGGCCGGGACGATGCCCTGGCCCACTTCGTTGCTGACCAGCAGGATGCGACCGGGCAGGGCGGGCAGCAGGCTCAGCAGCGCCTGCGTTTCGGCGGCCAGGGTTTCGTCGCCGGCCGCCAGCAGATTGCTGAGCCACAAGGTCAGGCAATCCACCAGCAGGCAGCGGTCGGCGGCGGCGTGGGTGTGGAGGGCGGTGGCCAGTGCCAGCGGCTCTTCGATCAGGCCCCAGTCGGAGGGGCGCTCGGCGCGATGGCGGGTGATGCGCTCGGCCATTTCGGCGTCGCCGGCCTGGGCGGTAGCGAGATAGGTGACCGGCAGGCCGCTGGCCAGCGCCTGGCTTTGGGCGAAGGCGCTCTTGCCAGAGCGAGCACCGCCGAGAATGAATTCTTTCATATCAATAGATTGTGGTTTTAGTCTGACCGCCGAAGCTGAGCGGTGAGACTTATTATCCTTGATTCCATGCGGGATACATACCCCACGACGGTCGGGGCGGACGTTCGCGGTCCGGCTCGATCCAGGTCGATAAATATGTTTTTTTCATATTAAAATTATTAAATATTCTTTTTTAGAATAAATCGACTGGCCTATGATGCTCATCGACAGGTCATCAGTGGCTCAGCTTGCCGGAGCTTCGGCTCCGGTCCTTTTTTCGATGGGCAAGCCGTACTGGTGCCAGCGAGGTTCGTGTCCGTACGGGGGGTGCGGCGCTTGGGCGGGGCGATTGTCCGCCCTTTTTTCCGGTAACGGCACTGATCGAGGAGATCCATCATGGCGCTCGCACAACTCGTGGCCCACTACAATCACTGGTTTCGCCGCACGGCGCAGCCGTCGGCGCGCGCGCCGTTCGCGCTGGAGGAAGACGCCGTCGTCGCCAGCTTCTACGGCCTGCGGCTGGAGAGCGCCTTCGAGGCGCTGCGCGATCCGAAAGGTCGGGTGCTGGGACATCGGGCCGAACTCAGATCCTTCAGTCCGCTGGGTCGGCGGGTGGCGTCCCGCGCCCCCTATGCCGTCGCGCTCGACGAGGATTCCATCGTCCATCTCGATCGGCTGATCCGCACCCTGCATGTGCTCAACGCCATCGCCCAGGGTTTGACCGGACTGCTCGTGCTGGAGGTGCATCCCTGGCATATCGCGCGGGTGGCCGACGATCATGGCGCGGTGTTCGAAGCCATCCTGCGGGATTGCGGTCTGACGCCCCGCGATGTGGTGCTGGAAATCACCGAAGCGGGCGCGCAGGACGATCGCCACCTGGCGCGGGCGATTGCCTGCTTTCAGGCGCGTGGTTTCGGCATCGCCCTGCAGCAGCGCAGCGTCGATCAGCAGGAGCTGGCGCGGCTGTTGGCGCTGCAACCGGACATCATTCAGCTGGGTTCGGCTCATCTGCAGGCGGCGGAGGCCAGCGCCGATGCCGGGCGCGAACTGGCCAACCGAATCCAAGCCATCCAGCAACGCCAGCTGCGGGTGTTCCTGCATGGCGTGACCACCGACCATCAGGTGCAGATCGCCTGCTGGGTCGGGGCCGACGGTTATCAGGATGGCGTGCGCCATCCCGTCGAGGACACCACCGTGATCATCGTGCCGGGGTTGGGCGATTCCGGACCGGAACATTGGCAAACCCTCTGGGGCCGGGATCATCCGGCTTTTCGGCGGGTGCGCCAGCGAGACTGGCAGCGGCCGGATGTCGATGAATGGGTCGAAGCGCTGGATCGGGAAATCCATCAAGCTCCCAGCCCGGTGGTTTTGGTAGGGCACAGTCTGGGATGCATCAACATCGTCGAATGGGCCTCGCGCCGCTGGGCCGACATCCGCGGGGCTTTGCTGGTCGCGCCGGCTGATGCCGATCGCCATCGTCTGTTCAGCCGGGTGTCGTTGCGACCGTTGCCGTTCCCGAGCATTCTGGTCGCCAGCCAGAACGATCCCTATCTGGAGCCGGAACGGGCTAGGCTGTTCGCACGTCAGTGGGGCAGCCGCCTGGTCGATATCGGTCGGGCCGGGCATATCAATGTCGAGGCGGGATTCGGACCCTGGCCGCAGGGCGAATCCCTGCTGGCCGAACTGCGCATCGGCGTCGGTGCGCCGCTGGTCGAGCCGGTATTGCCGACCACGCTCGGGGCGGCGCTGTCCATCACGGCCAACGCGCTGGGGTGAATCCGGCCGGTCGGGTTTCGGCGCGCGGCCGCTAGCGGCCGTGCCGGAAGCGGCCGGCGCTAGATCCCGGCTCCGCCCTCGAACATTTCGATGCTCCCCGGCACGAAGGGGGGGCTGCCCGCTGCAGCGCTGGTGTTACGCACCAGCGTTTCGTTCAATTCCGCATTGCATAATTCGATGAAGCGGTAGGCGAAATTGCGCAGATAGTGTCCCCGGCGCACGGCGATCCAGGTGATGTTGGACTCGAACAATCGGTTGCTGTCGAGCAGGCGCAGGCCGACATCCTTGGCCGGATCGAAGGCCACCGAGGCGATGATGCCGACGCCGAGACCCAGTTCGACATAGGTCTTGATCACATCGGCGTCCAACGCGGAAATGGCGATGTCCGGCATCAGTCCGGCCCGAGCGAAGACCGCATCCAGCTTGGCCCGGCCGGTAAAGCCTTCGTGATAAGTGATGAGCGGATATTCGGCGATGGCGTCGAGGGTGAGCGGCTGGAGCGTGGCCAGTGGATGGCCGACCGGGACGGTCACGGCGTGATGCCACTGGTAAAAGGCGAAGGCAGCCAGTTCATCGGTGGTCGCCAGCGCTTCGGTGGCGATGCCGATATCGGTTTCCCCGGCCAGCAGCATGGCGGCGATTTCGGCCGGATTGACCTGGTGCAGTGCCAGCTGAACCTTGGGGAAGGCCACCCGGAATTGTTCGACCACCGGCGGCAGGGCGTAACGCGCCTGGGTGTGGGTGGTCGCAACCCGTAGCTTGCCGTGGTCGCTGTTGGAAAACTGCTCCGCCAGCTGGCGGATGTTGCGGGCATCCAGCAGGATGCGGCGCACGATCATGACCAGTTCCTGGCCCGGCTCGGTCAGCCCCAGCAGGCGCTTGCCGCGGCGCACGAACAATTCGATGCCAAGCTCGTCCTCCAGATCCTTGATGTGCTTGCTGACCCCCGACTGCGAGGTGAACAGCGCGTTGGCGACTTCCGTCAGATTGAAATGGCAGCGCACCGCCTCCTGGATGATGCGTAGTTGCTGAAAATTCAAATGCCCTCTCCATCGACGCCGATCAGATGCGCGACCTGGGATGGCCGTCCCGCTGCACGGGATTCGGGCGGGAACAACTGGATCCGGGTCGGTTTCAGCCGCACCCGCTGTCCATTGGCCAGATTCAAGGCCGCCGCCCGCTCGCGCGACAACTCCGCCTCGTAGTAGCGGCCATCCTCGTGTTCGGTGCTCACCAGCTCGACCCGGGCCGTGGAGCCGAAGGCCAGCACCCGTTCGACCCGAGCCGAGATCCCCACGGTTGCCGCCGGATTGGTGTCGATGTCGAGTTCGTGGGGGCGGACGAAGCCCAGCGCCTCGGCCCCCGATTGGAAGCTGTTCTGCCCCAGGGACAGCCGTCCTGCGCCGACCTGCAGATGATGGTCGCGGACCCGGCCATGGAACAGATTGACCGAACCGAGGAAGCTGTAGACGAACGGGGTGGCGGGGTGTTCGTAGACCTCCTGCGGCGTGCCGACTTGTTCGATCCGCCCCTGGTTCATCAGGACGACCCGGTCCGACACCTCTAGCGCTTCTTCTTGATCGTGGGTGACGAAGATGCTGGTGATATGCAGGGCGTCGTGCAACTGGCGCAACCAGCGGCGCAGTTCCTTACGCACCTTGGCGTCCAGCGCGCCGAAGGGTTCGTCGAGCAGCAGGACCCGCGGCTCGACCGCCAGCGCCCGGGCCAGGGCGATCCGTTGCCGCTGTCCGCCGGACAGTTGCGTGGGATAGCGTTTGGCCAGCGCCGACAATTGCACCAGCTCCAGCAGTTCGTCGACGCGCGCCCGAATCGCGTTTTCGCTGGGGCGCTGCTTGCGCGGCCTGACCCGCAGGCCGAAGGCCACATTGTCGAACACGGTCATGTGGCGAAACAGGGCGTAATGCTGAAACACGAAACCGACCTGGCGTTCGCGCACATGGGCGCTGGAAGCGTCCTCACCGTTGAGAAAGACTTGGCCGCTGTCGGCGAACTCCAGGCCGGCGATGATGCGCAGCAGGGTGGTCTTGCCGCAGCCGGACGGCCCCAACAGCCCGATCAATTGGCCGGTCGGGAAATCGAGGGTGACATGGTCGAGCGCGACGAACGAGCCAAACCGCTTGGCGATGTCTTGGACACGAATGCTCATGGGGATAACGACTCCATCAGGTGGCCTGGTCGGTGCGCAATGGCTGGCGACCCCGCCATTCCACCAGGGTCTTGAGAACCAGCGTCAGCAGGGCGAGCAGGGCCAATAGCGAGGCCACCGCAAAGGCGGCGGCGAAACTGTATTCGTTGTAGAGAATTTCCACGTACAAGGGCATGGTGTTGGTGCGGCCGCGAATGTGGCCGGACACCACCGACACCGCGCCGAATTCGCCCATGGCGCGGGCGTTGCACAGGATCACGCCGTAGAGCAGGCCCCATTTGACGTTCGGCAGCGTAACGCGCCAGAAGGTTTGCCAACCGGATGCGCCCAGCACCGTCGCCGCTTCTTCCTCGTCGCGGCCCTGCGCTTCCATCAGCGGAATCAACTCGCGGGCGACGAACGGAAAGGTGACGAACACCGTGGCCAGCACCAGGCCGGGCACGGCGAAGATGATTTTCAGATCGTGATCGATCAGCCAGGCGCCGAACCAGCCCTGCAGGCCGAACAGCAACACGAACATCAGGCCGGCGACCACCGGCGACACCGAGAACGGCAAATCGATCAAGGTGGTCAGCAATTGCTTACCGCGAAAATCGAATTTGGCGATCGTCCAGGCCGCTGCGATGCCGAACGCCAGATTGAGCGGCACGGCGATGGCTGTGACCAACAGGGTCAGGACGACGGCGGACAGGGCATCGGGCTCCACCAGCGCGGCCAGATAGACCTGCCAGCCCTTGCGGAAGGCTTCCGCGAACACGGTCACCAGCGGCAGCAGCAGGAATAGAGTGAAGAACGCCAGCGCGATCGTGATCAGGACGGCCCGGATCCAGAGCGGTTCGCGGGTGGCGGTGTGGGCCTTGAAGCGCTGCGTCTGGGCGGTCCAACGGGTGGCGACGACGGCGCTCATGTCCGGGCCCTCGCCCGACTGCGGTTGGCCCAGTATTGCAGGCTGTTGATCAGCAGGAGCAGGATGAACGAAGCGATCAACATGACTACGGCAATGGCCGTCGCTCCGGTGTAATCGTACTGCTCCAGTTTGGTGATGATCAGCAGCGGCGTGATTTCCGACACCAGCGGCACGTTGCCGGCGATGAAGATCACCGAGCCGTATTCCCCGACCGCGCGGGCAAAGGCCAGAGCAAAGCCGGTGATGAGCGCCGGCGCCAGGGCGGGAAACAGCACTCGCTGAAAGGTCTGCCAGCGATCGGCCCCCAGGCTGGCGGCGGCTTCTTCCAGCTCGGTGTCGACATCTTCGAGCACCGGCTGCACCGTGCGCACCACGAAAGGCAGGCCGATGAACACCAGAGCCACCAGGATGCCCAGCGGGGTGAAGGCGACCTTGACCCCCAGCGGTTCCAGCCAGTGTCCCAGCCAGCCGTTGCCGGCGTAGATGGCGGTCAGCGCGATGCCGGCCACCGCAGTCGGCAAGGCGAAGGGCAAATCCACCAGTGCATCCACGATGCGCTTGCCCGGAAAGCTGTAGCGCACCAGCACCCAGGCGAAGATCAGCCCGAACACGGCGTTGATGGCGGCGGCGGCCAGCGAAATGCCGAAGCTGACCCGATAGGAGGCCAGGACGCGTGGGGCGGTGATGGTCAGCCAGAATTGCTCCCAGCTCAGGGCAGCGGTCTTGATGAACACCGCGCCCAACGGGATCAGTACGATCAATCCCAGATAGACCAGGGTATAGCCCAACGCCAATGGAAAGCCGGGCAGGACGCGATGAGCTTTACCCCCGTTCATCAGCGTCGTTCCGCGATCTGGTCGTAGGTTCCGCCATCGGCGAAATGGGTCTGCTGCGCCTTCGCCCAGCCGCCGAACAGCTCATCCACCGTGAACAGCTGGATCGGCTTGAACTGATCGGCGTATTGTTGTAGCACCTGCTGCAGTCGTGGCCGGAAGAAATGCCGGGCGATGATGTCCTGGCCGGCGGGGGAATAGAGAAACTCCAGATAGGCTTGGGCCTGGGTCCGCGTGCCTTTCTTGTCCACCACCCGATCCACGACCGCGACCGGCGCTTCGGCCTCGATGCTGATCGAAGGGTAGACGATGTCGAACTTGTCCTTGCCCAGCTCCTGGCCGATCAGCGCCGCTTCGTTCTCGAAGGTGACCAGCACGTCGCCCAGATCGCGCTGGGTAAAGGTGGTGGTGGCGCCGCGACCGCCACCGTCCAGCACCGGCACGTTGTGGAACAGGCGGGTCACGAAATCGCGCGCCTTGGCGTCGTCGCCGCCGGGTTGCTTCAGGGCATAGCCCCAGGCGGCCAGATAGGTGTAGCGGCCATTGCCCGAGGTCTTGGGGTTGGGCGCGATCACCACGATGCCGGGTTTGACCAGGTCGTCCCAGTCGCGGATGTTCTTGGGATTACCCTTGCGGACCAGGAATACGCTGGTCGAAGTATAGGGTGCGCTGTCGAAGGGCAGGCGTTGCCGCCAGTCGGTCGGCAGCAGGCCATTGCGCGCCAGCAGGTCGATGTCGGTGTCCTGGTTCATGGTGACTACGTCGGCTTCCAGACCGTTGGCGACCGACATGGCCTGTTTGCTCGACCCGCCGTGGGACTGTTCGATCGTCACCTTCTCACCCTTGGTTTGCGCCCAGTGCTGGGTGAAAGCGGGGTTGATGTCCTTGTACAGCTCGCGGGTCACGTCGTAGGACGCATTAAGGAGCGTGACATCGGCGTGCGCGGTTCCGAACAGGAGAGCGGCGGCGCCCGCCAGGAGGACGCCAACGAGGCCGGGCGAATATTTCATCGATAGACTCCAAATGGGTTATAAGTCACTTAAAGTCTAAAAACGAATGGTAATAATTGAAAATAATCAATTGCGAAATCCTTATGCGATTTTCTGCAATGATCGGGTGATAGAGATGAACGCTACATGGGAAGACGCCATTGCTGGCATCCAGGCCGTTCTGCACCGCTGCTGGCCCGTTTGGGTCGCGTGCAGCGGCGGAGTCGACAGCCTGTTGCTGGCGACGCTGGCCCATCGCTGGGCGGCGACGCAAACGACCGTGGTTCATGCCATTGGGCCGGCGGTTCCCACTGCCGCAACGGCGCGGGTGCGGGATTGGGCCGACCGCGAAGGTTGGAATCTCCATCTGCTCGACGCCGGCGAATACGCCGATCCCCGCTATCGCGCCAATCCCATCGACCGCTGCTATTACTGCAAGTCGCATCTGTACGAGGCGCTAACCGCGTTACGGCAAGCGCTGGGCCGGATAGAGGGCACCATCCTGAGCGGGGCCAATCGCGACGACCTGAGCGATGATCGGCCCGGTCTCAAGGCGGCGGCGGAGGCGGACGTGGTGCATCCTTTCATCGAAGCCGGGATCGGCAAGCGCGAAATTCGGGGCATCGCCCATGCCCTTGATCTGCCGTTCGCCGATTTGCCCGCGTCCCCTTGTCTGGCCAGCCGCTTCTACACCGGAACGCCGGTAGCGGTAGAGGTGTTGAGCGCCGTGGACCAGGCCGAGCAGACCATTCGTCGCTTGACCGGCATCGGGGTGGTGCGCTGCCGCATTCGGGTCGATGCGATGCTGATCGAGACCGAAGCTGTGGACCAGGCGGCGATCGATTCACAGGTATTGGCGGCAGTCGAGCAGGTCGTGCGCGCCGTCGCCCCGCAGATCCGCGCCGTCATGCTCGATCCCAAACCCTACGCGATGGGGCGGGCGCATCGGGCGTGACCGCCGCCGCTGCGACGATTTGTCGCACTCGGGGCGGGTATTTCCGAGCTTTTGATCGGTGGATTGAGGGGTTAACCGATGTTGGCGTATTCCAGGAGGTCCATCTCGATGGCCGGGGCGGCAGTGGTCGGGGGCGGTGCGGGTTACGATGGCCCACCCATAACCGATAACTCTAATCTGGAGATTCAAGCAGCTATGACCGCTTCCATTCAGGCCGACCGTCGCCAGGTTCTCCGTCTGCTCGCCACCGCCGGCGTTGCGGCGGGGACTGTCGTTTTGGCGCCCCCAGCCCTGGCCGCAAAGTGCGAGACCGACGGCACGCCGCTGCAATTCGTCCCCAAGACCGCGCCCGATCCGAATCCGCAGCTCGACGATATCGCCAAATATCCCAAGTGCCCGTATTGCGGCATGGATCGCGGCAAGTTCCAGAGCAGCCGCCACCTAGTGCATTACCAGGATGATCTGGCGGATGGAACCTGCTCACTGCATTGCGCTGCGCTGAGTTTGGCGCTGAACATGGATCGCGGCCCCAAGGCCATCTATGCAGCCGATTTTGCTGCGACCAGCGATCCCAAGCCGCTGGTGAACGTCGATATGGCGACCTATCTGATCGGCTCCACGATTCCGGGGGTGATGACCCAGAACAGCAAGGTCGCCTTTAGCTCCAAGGAGGCTGCCGCAGCCGCCCAGAAAGAGAAGGGTGGCGAATTGGGCGATTTCGATGCAGCGTTGCAAGCCGCGTTTCAAAGCATGGCCAGTGACACCCGCATGATTCGTCGCAAGCGCGCGGAGATGAAGCAACACGCGGCGCATCACGGTTGAGCGGTTGTCCCGCGGCCGTCCCGCTGCGGTAGCCGTGAGGTGAAAAGACCGGCTGGCGGAAACGATCGCCAGCCGAGTAAGGTCTTGCAGATATGGCGGACCCAGCATAACCGCTTTCTCAGCGGCGATAATGCACTGCGACATTCGGTCGCAGTCTGGGGGAATCTCGGGAGTGGACCTGGAAGCATCGCGTCTCCGTCAGGCTGTCAGGGTTGATGATCCTCGTTCCAGTCGCGAACGTACTCTGTCTGTTCCAGGGTCTCCGGCGAGTTCCGGAAAGCCGACTTGGGGCATTGTTGCCAAAGCGCGTTCAAGCGGTTGAGGGCCGCTTCTCCACGGGAACCGTGCCGCGCCAACCAACAGCCGACGATAACGCCGGTTCGCCCCACGCCGCCCCAGCAATGCACGTAAACCCGTTCGCCTCGTGAGATGCAGTCGTCGATTGCGTCGAGAATGGCGAGGGTGACTGCCCGAGAAGCGGGGATCGACCGATCCCGAATGGGAAAGCGCAGGTGCTGAGCGGCAGCGCTGATCAAGGACGAATAGGGGAGCAAGCCGTCGTCGTCGCTGGTCAAGTCGATGAAAACGGTGATGCCTGCGCCCAGCAAGGCGCTGATCTTTGCTTGAGATAGATGCTCACTGTCCCTCTCCCTCGGATACTCTCCAGCCAGCAGGCAGCCGGGTTTAACCCAGTAGCAATGTTGGATCGGTTGCGTTGGTTGCTCCATGGATTTCTCTCCGGGCTGAATACGGGTTCGTTGTCACGAGGCGTAACGGCACGCACAAAACCGTGCTGTGCCAACGACCAGCATAGCCATTCTCCCACCGCTGTGCGCAGGATGCGACGATGCGACATGGCCGCAATCGACGGAGGGCGTCAGGACCGGACCGGGCGCTTGGCCAGTTTGCGTTGCAGGGTGCGGCGGTGCATGTTCAGTTGCCGGGCGGTGGCCGAGATATTGCCGTCGTTGTCGCGCAGCACCCGTTGAATGTGCTCCCATTCCAGCCGATTGACGCTCAGGGGCCGCGGATTGAGCGGCACGGCGGGATCGTCGGTGGTTGCGACGAGGGCGGCTACGACTTGGTCGGCGTTGGCCGGCTTGGGCAGGTAGTTGATCGCGCCGAGCTTGATGGCGGTGACCGCCGTGGCGATGCTGGCGTAGCCGGTCAGCACCAGGATCCGGGTGGCCGGCTCCAGCGCCAGCAGCTCCGGAATCAGCAGCAACCCGGAATCGCCCGCCAGATTGAGATCGATCACAGCGTATTCCGGCGGATCCGCCGTCGCCAGCCGCCGCGCCGTGGCGTTGTCGCGGGCCGTGACGACCGCGAAGCCGCGCCGACCCAGCGCTAGCCCCAACACCCGGCAAAAGGTGGCATCGTCATCCACCAGCAGCAGGCTGGAACGATCGCTGAGATCCGGGGCATCCATCAGGCGGGGCTCGCGTGGGCGGGCAGATCGATGCGGGTGCAGGTTTCGCCGTGTGGATCGCGCCGCAGGCTGACCCGCCCGCCCAGCCGCTCCAAGGCGGCGTTGGCCAGCAACAACCCGATGCCGGCGCCGTTTTCCTTGGTGGAGAAGAATGCTTCCCCCGCATGGCGCAGGGCTTCCGGGGTCAGGCCCGCGCCCTGATCGCGAATTTCGATCATGACCCGATCCCGATCCCAGCGCCCCTCCAGATTCACGCACTGCGGGCTGGCGTCGGCGGCGTTGTTGAGCAGAGTGATCAGGGTCTGGCTGACCGTGCGGGGCGCGGTCACGGTCGGTGGCGGCGAGTCGCTGGCGCAGCGCACCGCCAACGGCACTCCCGGCCGCAGCAATTGCCAGCGGACGCGGATATCTTCCAGCAACGCGTCCAGGGACTGCGCGCGCTCCCGGTCGGCCGCCAGATTGGCGCTGCGCAGCAGATCGCTCAGGATGCCCTTGCAGGCGTCCACCTGCTGGCGCAGGGTGTCCAGATCGGTGCGCAGCTCGACGTCATTCTCTCGATCGTATTCCATCTCCTGTGCCAGCACGGCGATGGTCGACAACGGCGTGCCCAGCTCATGCGCCGCCCCAGCTGCGAACAGGCCCAGCGTCAGGATCTGCTCGTCGCGCAGCGCCTGCTCCCGCAATTGCGCCACTTGGCGGTCCCGGTTGCGCAGCGCTGCGCTCAGTCGGGCCACGAAGCCGGCCACCAGCAGGGCGCTGATGGCGAACACCAGCCACATCCCCCACAGGTGGATCTCGAAGCCGGGACTGTAGCAGGCCAGCAGGCCAGGCAAGGGCCGGTAATGGAACATCAAGCCGGTATAGAGCCCCACGGTGATCGCCGTCATCACCCAGACCTGGCGCAACGGCAGCAGGGTGGCGGCGATGATCAGCGGCAGCAGCAGCAGCGATACGAACGGATTGCCCGCGCCACCGGTGAAATACAGCAGCAGCGCCAGCGCCAGACCATCGAGCTGCAGGTAGGTGAACAACTCCCAGGGCGTCACCGTTTTTCGCCGCCGGGCGAAGGGATGCAGGGTCACGAACGCCAGCGCCCCCCAGCCCAGGAACAGAGCGATCGCCAGCATCGGCAGCGGTTGCGGCGGGGTCAGGCCGAACCGCAGCCACAGCAGCATGGCGCACGGCCCCAGCACCACCAGCAGGCGGAGTAGCAATAGGCGTCGTAGATCTTCCATCGGTTCGAATCGGCTTGATCGCGGGCGGGTAACGGCAGCCCGCATTATAGCGGCTCCTGGAACGGCAGCGGCTGCGGCGATTTGCCGCGTTTGCCCCTGCTGGGCGGGCGATAGCGCGACCGAGACCGGCCTTTCCTGGCCGGCGCTCGCCGTCGATTTATTGGAATCCTGTCCGTTAAATTGGAAATTTTTATTTTAAAAATAGATACTTATATAATCTCTGGCCGTGGTTGGAATACCCACTTCATCATTCATGCTATCGAGAGAATTTCATCCCATGTCCGAGACGAGCGAAATCCGTCAACCGCTGGGCGAACTGGCGGCCCGCCAGCTGGCGAACACGACCAAAACCGCGCCCCAGATGCGGGCGATCACCCCACGCTGGCTGATTGCCTGTCTACCGTGGACGCCGGTCGAAGCCGGTGTCTATCGGGTCAATCGAGTGGTGGAGTCGCGCATGGGCGCTCCCGCCGACATCGAGTGCAGTCCACAGGACGAGAGCGATCTGCCCGAAGCCTATGTCGATTACGAGGAGCAGCCGCGTGAGTTCACCCTCAATGCGATGACCACGGTGCTCGACGTGCAGACTCGCGTTTCCGATTTGTACCGCAGCCCCTACGACCAGATCCGGGAGCAACTGCGCCTGACCATCGAGAAGGTCAAGGAAAAGCAGGAAGGCGAAATCATCAATAACCCGGACTACGGCCTGTTGAGTCAGGCGGCCGATTCGATGCGGGTCCAGCCGCGCGATGGCGCGCCGACCCCCGACGATCTGGACGAGCTGATCACGCGGGTCTGGAAAGAGCCGGCCTTCTTTCTAGCCCATCCGCGCGCTATCGCCGCCTTCGGTCGCGAATGCACCTACCGTGGGGTTCCGCCGGCGACGGTGAATCTGTTCGGCTCGCCGTTCATCACCTGGCGCGGCATTCCGCTCATCCCCAGCGACAAGCTCCGCATCAACGACAACAAGACCGACATCCTGCTGCTCCGCACCGGCGAGAAGCGGCAGGGGGTGGTCGGTCTGTTCCAGCCCGGTTTGCCAGGTGAAGTGTCGCCCAGCCTGTCGGTGCGCTTCATGGGCATCAACCGCAAGGCTGTGGCCTCCTACCTCATTTCGCTCTATTGCTCGGTGGCGGTGTTGACCGAGGATGCGTTGGGGGTGTTGGAGGGGGTCGAAGTGGATCATTATCATGAGTATCAGTGACGGCATCGGCAGCACCGACGCCGGCGCGCCGCTCGATGCCGCGCTGATCGCCCGGTTGGCCAACGACTTCTTCGCCGCCTTGCCGGGGCATTCCGGACCCCCGGCGGGGAGTGGGGTGGCCGCCGCGCCGCCCGCTATTCCACCGGTCGAAATCGGGGCGCTGCCGGTGGCGGTCGCTGTGCCGCCGTCGTCGGCTGTCGGCAACCTGAATGGGTCGGAACTGCGCTCGGCTCCCGCCACGCTGTCGGGGGCGAAGCTGCCCTTGCCCCAAGCGGGACTCAGCCCTTCGGTGCTGTCCGGGCCTTATGAGTTTCGCCCGACCCTGCTTCCGGCCGAGGAAGCGCCGGCGGTCCCGGCTGCGCCGGTTGGGCCGCCGCTGGAGTCGGGGCTGGCGTCCACGGCGTCGCCGGCGATTCCGGCTGCGCCGGGTTCCGCGCCGACCGAGGCCGAGCTGCGCGCGTTGCCCGGCACTCTGGCCGAACACGACCCCGACCGGACGTCGCTGACGGCGAGCGGCGCTCCTGCCGTGTCCTATTACTTCCTCGACCCAGCCCAAGCGCCGCGGCCATCCTCCGTTCCGGTCGTTCCCGCCGGTGATGATGGCTTCGATCCAGCCATGCTCCCCGAACTGGCGTTGGTGGCGGGTCCGTACGACCCGCGCCTGGGCCGGGATTTTCCTCGCTGAGCGGACGCTTGGAATCGGTTGGCCGTGTTGGAGAACGATATGTTAGCAAGCGAGTATTTTTCCTTTCCCGGCGTTCCCGGATGGCAATCGCCGCCGAGCGTTCCGGCCTTGCCGGGGCTTGGGGCGCGGCCCTTCGATCCTCGCGCCGTGCGGCGTGATTTTCCGATCCTGGAGGAACGGGTGCACGGTCGGCCGTTGATTTGGCTCGACAACGCCGCCACCACCCAGAAGCCCAATGCGGTCATCGACCGCCTCTCGTATTTCTACCGGCACGAGAATTCCAACATTCACCGTGCCGCCCACGAACTGGCGGCGCGCGCCACCGACGCCTACGAATCGGCGCGGGAGAAGGCGCGGCGTTTTCTCGGTGCCTCTTCCACCCGTGAGAT